>MDTD01058460.1_pt1 | contig 62385 bp, 81 predicted proteins | sample 811221 | NCBI WGS metagenome assembly MDTD01 (sample SAMN05326646, study PRJNA326480) | marine metagenome | isolation source: seawater | place: Pacific Ocean: South West | collected 2011
ACTCTGAATATCAAAGCATTTGTATTCAGAGTATTCTGTCCCTAACAAATACTTCTTTTTAAGTTCTTGTCTCAAAAGGTATTCATCAATTCTGTCAGCAATTGATAAAACGACTAGAAACCCGAAAAAGGAATATATAATTTTTTTAAATTTAAAATTCATAACACTAACCTTTTAATTAATTTCGGAAGAATCGTATTCCGGTTCCTCCTGTTCCATCTCATACATACAATCTAATTCATGTTCAGTATACCCATTAATTTCACGATACCTAACATAATCCTCAAACGTTTCAAAATCAGAAATGCTGACCATCATTTTCTCCCTCATCTTTATAATCGTAATGAAATTCTTTTAAAAATTTTCCATCGGAGTCAAATAATATTTTACTTTTATATCTTCCATCCGGATGAAGTTTGTAAACACTTGTAAAATATTTTCCAACAACTGCTTCCGACCTATACTTTCTATTTTTTCTTCTCTCCACGACATGCCTCCTAATAATTTGACCACTTATCGTTATCTCTAACCCAATGCCTAATACGAACTCCATCTTGATAGTAGTCCGTTCTGAAAACATCACCATTCTCATCAAGGAATCTAACTTCGCAAAGCTCTCCATCAAGATAAAAAAGTTTCATGTTATTTCTTTCGATTACTTCAAGAGTTGGTTCATACACCTCTTCTTCTGAAAGATTTTCTTTCACTTTCATACAATCTCCTAGTTCCAAACCCCATCAATGTAAAAGGGTTTTATTTTTTTATACCCATTTTGGGATGCTCTCTGACCACTCTGATAAGGCTTTCCTCCATTCTGGACTTTGGAAGTTATGTGAAGAACCTTCCCAGACGGTTGGTTCTTATAATCCTTCCATTGAACGACCCAACAAGCAACTTGGTCATCAGAATATTTGCCGATAACTTTCACTCTTGCCCTGTCTCCGGAATTAACTCCAGAAGGTTTGACCGAAGAATCCCCATAATACCAAGTCATGTGGGAACCGTCTGGAAAAAATATTGCTGAATAATTAACTTTTTTCATTTCGGTCTCCTCTCTTAACCTTATATTAATATTATAACAGGAAATGAGGGGAGAGTCAATAGATTTTGGAAATTAATTTAGAAATTTTTTAGTATAGAACCCATCACTACACCAAGGACCCCTAAAACAGCAGCCCATTCGAATATGCCAACTCCGTAAAATGTTGGAACTTGACTATCTCTTAAAAATAAAGATTTCTTTTTCTTCACCATTTTACCTTGGAAGGTTTGACCATACAAACCAAGACCATGCTTTTTCAGTTTCATTCATTTTATTAAACCTTTATGAAAAGAGTGGATGATAGCGGGGTCGAACCGCTGACCTCCTGCTTGCAAGGCAGGCGCTCTCCCAACTGAGCTAATCACCCTCTCTCTATTTTAATACGGACGTGACGAGACTCGAACTCGCGGCCTCCTGCGTGACAGGCAGGCACTCTAACCAACTGAGCTACACATCCTTTTTACTATTTATAGATTAAACTATAATCAAAATACAAAATTGAATTAAAGGTAAAGATATATTTCTACCATGCTTCATAATAAAAGATACCGCAAAGCTCTGTTTTTGTGACTCTACCTTCTTCTTCAAGCTCTTCCAAAGCATCTTCAATATCCTTTATTTCATAATCATCTGAGAATTTTATCATAACATCATCAAAGTTTACATTGCTTCCTAGCTCTGCAACTTTTTTCATCCAAATATATATAGTTTCTTTTAACATATTTTTCTACTTTTTATTTTTTATGTTTTTTGGGACAATATCTACATGGGTTATCAAAATAATAATCTTGTGCTAAATTACACCATTTCATTTGCCTCATTATCCCATTTTTAATATCAATACAATTAGAATCTAATAAAATAGCACCGCAAGGTCTTACAATTTTTTCTTCTTTAATCATTATCATCACCTTGACCGTAATTATCAGTTTTTATTAGATTTCCATTTCTGTCATATGATTTCCATTTATCAATTTTCTGAATTCTAAATTTTCCAATATCTTTCAACCGACCATTCGAATGATAAGTTTTCCAGATAAATTCTTCTTCAGTGGATCCTTTTTGTAAGAATCCTTTCCTCTTAGACCATTTTTCCATACATAAATTCTTTTGCTATTTCTTTTATTTTATATTTTTTGGTTTTTTTCTTCGGAGATTTTTTGGCAAGTTTTTTTCTAACAGTCTCTTTTGCTTCTTCCCAAGGCATAATTTCATAACCTTTTTCATGATGTCCGACATATAAGTGAATGTAGAAAGCAACATGAAAATAATCTGTCATTGAATCGGACTTATCAAACCACTTTCTATCCGAACCAGTTTTGATGACTTTTAAAATTTTCTCAAGTAATCTTCTATGTACGCAATCTGGAACACGAAAGTGATTTACATTAGTGTAACTGTCTTGTCTAAAGAAAGGAAGGTCACTGAAGTCATATGGAGATTTCAATATACTAACATAAACACTACTGAAATTCTCTTTCCTAACAGAAAACTTAATTTCTGGGAATTCTTTCTTCAATGCTTCTCTGATTTGCTTTACTTGTTCTTTGTTGATAAATGCCATTTTCGATCTCCTTGTTATGTTTATCTCTTACCCTTATATAATAAGTATAACAAATTTGAGAGGTCTTGTCAATAGATTTTCGAAAATATTTATCTTTTTATTGCTTTATATCAGAACCTTGACCCCATCCTGTAAAACCTTCATACCCTCTACCACTCGAAAATCCTCCACCTTCTCCTATACCTCTAAATCTTTTTTGAGGGCTACCTTTTCCAGATGAACCTCCATGTCCATCTCCAGAATAATTACCATGGAAATTTTTATAACCATATCCAGAAGAGTCACCTTCTCCAAATCCCACGCACTTATCTCCACCAAGACCAGAACCACAAGATTTTCCGCAACCGTTATCGTCAAGTATCATTCTTCCCACCATCCATATTTTGGTAGAGGGTCAAGAAAATAACAATCATCATAATCTTCTGGAATCCAAAAACCGTATCCGTATCCCTTACCTAATGCCAATCCATTGCCCACACCGCAGTGATTCGGGTTATCTAAGTCTCTATGATCCCCCTCATAAGATAGAGTTAGTTCCCCATACCATTCCCCAGTATTATAGTCTTGTCTAGTTTGAATCCACTGCATTAAATTAAAACCGTCACCGTTTCTTCCATATGATGCTTCTCCGTGACCAAACCCTCCAATTTCTCCACTTTCAGGATAATAATTCCTTAGTGTTGAAATTGTTTCAAAAGTGCATTTATTTTTCTTTATACTCATAGTTCAATCCATATCCTTGACAGACTCCTGTTCCCGATCCTGTTCCTTGATTATGTCTTCCTATATATCCTGCTCCATTGGCATTCCCTGTTGCATGAGATTCTCCTACATTATCGTATCCCGATTTGCTGTTTCCCCTTCCGTCAGAATTACCCGAACCTCTTCCACTTTCATCAGGCCATCCCATTCCTTCAGAATATCCCATTCCATATTGGGGTTTATCAGTCATCATAATAATCTATACCAGAACCTTTTGCCATTCCAGCACCACATCCATCTTTTTCCCATTCATCACCATAGAAAAAAGTTTCACACTTCACAACTGGATCATATCCATCTGGGCAACCTGTTCCGTATCCTACTGATTGCCCATCACCCCATCCGATGTATTCAATATCATCATCATCTTTGCATATTGGGTCAAATATATCCATACATCATTCCTTATAACGATCTTCTGTAAAACTCAAACTCCACTGCCTGTAAAGTGGGAGGTTCGGCCGAACAGATTATGCCATGCTTATCATGTTCATATCCAGAACCATGAGAAACCCCTCTTCCGGATCCTGCACCTATATACACTCTTTGTTGGAAAAGTATTTCCTTTCCCTCACCATCAGAACACCCCTTTCCACACCCATTAGAAGACATGCCAGAACCTCTAGCAGAACCTCCTCCGAATGTGGAAAAAACTCCATCATAATAACTATGATTTCGAAACTTCATGGGAATATTCCTCACAAGAGTAGATAATGTCCCTAGCATATTCGGTAAGAGGTCCGAGTTCCTCCCATCCGTTCAACACTTTATACTCCTCTGCGAGCATAACAGTACTCTCAGAAGGGTTACTCATCCCGTTTACGGACAAGTCAGAGCAATCTACTGCTCCAACCCATCTTCGAATTCTTCTGGAATTCTCAAGGACAAGTATATTCCCCTGAGCTCCGATTTGTGATAGTTTTCCAACGAAACCTCCTGCCATATTAGATCGAACTAATATGTACTTTCCAATAAAACTTTTTACCCATCCATTTTCTAATTCATTTATTTGCATCATAATCCTCATTAATATTCATTAAATCTAGAAACGCCAACCCAAAACACAGAAGGCATAACAAGAAAAAGTTCATACTCAAAATCAATAAAAATACATTCATTATAATTTCCTTTGAAGGTAAGGGGATCCGAAGATCCCCGATTGAATTATACAAGTTCAGGATGATCCTTCTGAATCTTTTGGATTCTTTCTATTATATTCAAAGGTTTCCATGTATCACCTGCAGTACTTCTCATCGAGACATCCATAATTTCTTTAGCCTCTTTGGATTTTTCAATTTCTCCACGTTTAATTAAATTCCACAATATAGTATATTGATCAATTGTATAACTATTACTCATTGCCCAGTTATGAACATTTCGAATCATTTTGCCGTCAGATATAAGGTCTCCTCCAAGATTATATGGAAGATTGTGTCCTGCTTGAAAGTCATTCATGAATAGGTATCCGTCAATTGCACATTTATTACCTTGATTTTGTAGCAACTCTTGGATTAGTCCTGGAGATGCACATCTATCTTTATCACTTTGCCTTTGCAAAAAACACCCATCGTCCATTTGAGAAAGTAATTGATTTCCTACCCATTCGACAATATCACCTTTTGCTAACTGTTTTGAATTTTTATGTATGGCATCATATAAAAATTTATCTGGTTCACCTTTAGTAAATTTCCACTGAATTACATCTTTCATTGATAAACATTTGATAATAGATTCTGTAAAATTTCTTGCAAATTTTTTATTATCTTTAATTGCTAATAATGGTTTACTAGTATTCTTTATTTTAGATAATTTGGTAAACCAAACACTGTGGAATAAACCTAAAATGTCAAAATTAGCCTCAGATTTTGATGGTATATAACTTTTCATACTAGGTACAGCGTTATTCACATTAGGGAAATCTTTTCTTTTGATATCAACTCCAAAAAGTTTAATAAAATTTAAAAAAGAATTCCAGAATTCTCTAATTTGACCGTCATACTTTTTAGCAATCTTTTTATTAAAATTTACTATTTTCCCATTTTCTAACTCAATTTCACCCTTATCTATAAATCTTTGTATAGCACCCCCATCATTAACTCCTACATCACAGTTTCCTCCGCGGACAGTTTTAATTATGGATGCTATAACCCATTCAGATAATTTATTATTTTTATTATTGCCGATATCATTTTTGAAATATATTGGCAAAGATTTATCATTCATTTTAAAAATTTCTAGAGGTTCTATGATGGTTTTACAACCGTTCTTAATGTAATATTCCTGATATTTTTTTATCAATGATCTAACATATTCTCCGGAAAAAGTCGATTCGTTTGACATAATTTCATCCATAGGAGAAAGATTAGTACATTTATTTACATTTTTGAAAAATTTTCTAGCAAGAACGCAAGTTGATCGAATTTCATCAATTGAAACTTGAATAGAATTAAAATAATCTTGCTGCTCAAGAGTCATTTCAAAATATTTTTTTGGTTTACCTTCAATCTGAATTGCAAAGTCACCATTGACGAAATCTTTTATAGCACGAATTCTGTGCCCTCCGTCATAAACCAACCATTTAAGTAAATTTATTCTGTTACCATAAACACATCTTACTGCTTTGTTTCTGGATTCGTCGAGTTCTAAATAATCTTCCCTAATTTCTATATTTCTTAAAGTTATGCTTCCTATAGTGCTTTCATCATACATCGCTTGAATTATAGCAATCGATTTGGGGTTATTTTTACCTGATTCTACAGAGTTTCTTTGGCAGATTGGATTATCTTTAATGAAACCTTTTGAAGTATATCTAGCCAAATCATCTATAGTCCAAATCATTTTAGTGCATTCGACCATTTCAGCATTTCTTTGACGGTTTAGTCTAATCTCATTGTACTTATTTTGTAACTCTTTAGTTAATAAACTCATTTCAATCTCCTTTAATTACCTTTTTCTTAACCTTATATAACTATTATAACTGTAATCAGGGGTATTGTCAACATGTTTTTAAAAAAAACTTTCCAAACTAAAAGTTTTTTCAACTTCGAAAAATTTAGACCACATATCTTCCCCATTTTGAACAAATTTAGGATCGGCAAAAGCAGGAATACTATGTTCTACCCCACAAGGGATTCCTAATGCTAAATCAATGTAGTCTTGTGCTATTTTCTTTCTGTCAAACTGCTTAATCATTTCAAAGTTATTGTTTGCTATTCTTTCATACTCTTCTTTTGTGATTGTCAAAAAATCGTTGATAGCATCTGCGTATTGTTTTGGAGTATAGTCATACTTCAACATCAAATAATTTTCGTCAGGAGTAAATAAAGATCCTACTCCATCCTCATTACATGATATGCCAAGATTGACAGCAATAGGAACTGTTCCCATTCTCATTGCTTCAACCAAAGTTCTGTTGAAGTGTTCTCCGTAAGTTTTAGACCAAGTTGAATCAATAAAAAACATTGACTCTCTCAATATTGAATCTCTTCTATTTTCTGATATGAATCCAATATATTCCATACCATAGGTCAAAGCATTGTCCCATATCTTATTCCCTAGAAGTCGTTGCGAGGCATCTGGGTCTCTTTGTAAGGAGCAGTAATACTCTTCCTTACATTTGTCTTTGGACGTCATATATGCCCTCTCAATACCGTCTCCACCGATAATAACATCACAATAATTCAAATGGGGGACACAGGAAACTAAATCATCAACCCTTTTCATCTTCTTGAAAGTTTGGAGTGAAAAAAGTTGCCTCCTACGATTCCCAAAATTTATATCAGGATTCACATCACTAATATGCTGAGGATTCAGAATCATTGATCTAGGAATATCCATAAACTCTGCCGACTTATAAGCAGAATCGTGAACACAAGCAACACCGGAAAGACTATTCTTGAATTTATAAACCCAAGGGTACAATTTCTGTAAGTTTCCATCATGAACTATCATAACCTGTTTTGATTTCACACTTTCAATCATTGGCAACCAAGTTGTATTCTTTTTGGAACTCTTATTCTTGAATCCGAATATACTTTCCCATATCACAATATCATGCTGATTCGCCATCCGAACAAAATCATCCACACTATCTTGATTGAGGAAGGAATAGTAGTTTGTCATCCACCCTTTACCTTGATGGACAGGAATACCTGTCCCTGGACCGATTTCATATTCGTTCTGTAAAAGTTCATCAACATTTTGAATATTCACAGTTTTAGGTTTCTGTGTTGATGGTTTTAGGAAAGCAAAAGTGACTTCATGTCCCAAATCTTTTAATCCTGCTATTAATTGTTCTGTGTGATTTATAATGCCACCATAGTTGTAAAATTGGTGGACTGGAACTAATATTTTCATAAACCAAAAAATCCTTCAAGTGTTGTCGATTTCTGTTTTAGTGCTTCGGGATGATACTTCTCTAGGATATCACTTCCCATCTTTTCTGTCAAGTAGTCATACCATTCTTGCTCATACCACATATTAGGAGATACTCCATTCCAACTTTCTCTCCATAAAGGATGATTTGGATTCAATCTTCTATCATCCACAAATTGTCTCCTAGTCTTTTCATATTCCCACGAACCTAATACTTTCATATCTTCACGGAAATAAAAGACTAAGGACATTCTCAGAAAATCTTGCTCACCGGAATCAGGTGCTTCTATTGGAGTGTTGGCATGTATAATCCTCATATTGTCTATTAGGAGTAAATCTCCAGGACGAACATTAATAGCAGCACGAACTTCCGGAGTCACAAGATATCCACCTTTCCAACTCTTACCTTCTTTTGTGACAACAGTTAGATTTGAAAAACCGTCATTCAAAGAACCTGCATCACGATGACAAGCCATTCTAGCATTTCTATCAGCAGAAGTAGTGTTCACTGTTATAGTTGTGAACACTGTATCCTCACCTATTAGAAACTTTTCATCCATCTGACTAGTATATCCATTCTGAACACCCCATCGAATAGGCATCAATCTTTTAAATTCAGAGTTCAATTTTCTAGCAAAGGGAAAAGACTTTGAGAATTTTTCCATGTTCTTTTCTGTGTAGGCAACAGCTCTGCCATATGGTATTCTAGGGTATCTACCATAATATCCTGCAATACCAGACCATATTGGATTCGCATAAACAGTTGTGGAAATATATTTCTTTTTGAACTTTTCAATATACTTCTTTGCCTCTTGAACTTCCATACCCTTCAAAAGAGGAATTAATTTATCATCAAGAAATCCTGCATATCTATTTCTAAGAACTTTATCATTATTATCAGGATCACCAAAATCTTGAGCAACTCTATATCCTATCCAAGTCATATATCTTGCTTTTGATGAATCAATATCACCAGATTCATGCTTTTTTCTGATAGAATCTAGAACATCCGAACCGTCTAAGGATTTAGGTTGACCATCTTCAAAATACTTTATAACTTCTGCTTCATATGGAGAAACATAATGCCTTTGACTATTTTCATGCCCATTACCAGCAGCATATCCACGATTATCAGAAACTACTGCAGCAGAATAAAGTCCTTCATAAGCACCTTTCTGTTCTTCTTCTGTAAAAACATTTTTTCGAAACTTGAATGCGACTCTATCTTCTGTCAAAGAATCTTTATCCCAAATATCATTTGAGGGTAAATAAAAATCAGCATCAGAATCTACTAGAATATCATAAAAAGATTCATCAGGAAAATTACCAAGAACACTCTCATCTTTTTTTATGAATTCTGCCACATATACATCTTGACCTTCATCACCTTTGAAGGTTTTCCAAACATTTCCATTAATTTCAATTGTTTCTATTTTCATATCAGTATTATACCCCATAAGTTAAAGTATGTCAATAGGAAAAATAAGGGGGAGACTTTTCGTCTCCCCCCAAAGGTCATTCTGTGGTATCTGTCAGGTTTCTAAGTTGGGTAGGAGTGAGAGGAGAGAGAACTCTGGAGTTGTTACCACTTAGACCATTACTACTTTCTTTTGTATTCTTAATCCACCAGAAAGGTAGAGACAATAAATTAGTTTTTTCTGTATACGTTAGTAAACTTTTAGGAATCCAAACATCATCAAACAAGATAGCTTTTGGAGTTTCTCTCGTAGATTTTTCCTGTAAAACCTCTTTTGTTACAGGTAGAACAACATATTGCTCCACTTTCTTTGATGCTCTTCTCTTTTTTTCAATAACATGATAATCTACTACATTCATAATAGTCAACCCTTTCAAATTATTCCGAATCCTCGGACTCTTCTGTATTATCGGTTTCAGCAAACTCAATAGCAGAAACCTTTTTGAATAAATCAATAAAACTCATTTTAGTTAAAGAATCAAATCTGTTCAGATTCAACTCAACCGACTTTTGAACATTTCCAAAAATACTATATGCCTTCATTATAAAAACTAGTCTCCTAGTCGTAATAAGGTCATTTAAGACCGATTCATTGTAAGAAGTTCTAGTTATATTTGCCCAAGCAACTAAGTGGTCTATTAGGGTTGAAACCTCTTCAGAAGCATCAGTCCCTAGACTATTCCAAAACTTAGTCAGAATCTTAGTCTCAACTGCTTTTTTAGGATAAGACTGTTCCACTGTCACAGGAAACCTTTCAAGGAATGCTTCATTCAAGAATCCTGTTCCAACAAACTTCCCATGCTCATCACCTTGACCTTTAGTGTTTGCTGTTGCGAACACTTGAAATCCGGCAGATGGTTCAACAAACTTGTTTATCTTTTTGAGAAAAACTCCCTTACCTTCAAGGATTGGCTGAAGACACATAATATCATCCGATGCTAAATCAATCTCATCAAGGAGTAGCACAGCACCTGATTTCATTGCTTTTACGACTGGACCGTCAAACCAGACAGTTTGTCCATCTACTAAACGGAATCCCCCCAGCAAATCGTCCTCATCGGTTCTGCAGGTAATGTTAACACGATACATATCACGTTTATTCTTAGCACATGCTTGTTCCACCATCATTGTCTTGCCATTGCCGGAAAGACCAGTGATAAAAATTGGGTAAAACATTTTGGACTTGATGACTGAATCTATAGTCCTGTAATCACCCCAACGAACATAATTAGCATCCACAGCAGGAACATAACTGTCTTCAGTTAACTGCTTTACTGGAGTTTCAGATTTAGGTTTTGGAGTTGGGGTTTTTACAGTTTTCGTTTTCTTCACTTTTGATCCACTCAGGAAATTTTCGAAAACGGAAACTTCTGGAATTTCATACTCACCTCTGCCGACTTTGACAGTTCCTTCTAAACCCCAAAGAGTTGAAATCATGTCACTGATTTGAGCATCTGATAATGAACTATCAGATTTTTTAGCAATGTCTTTTAGGTATGAAGACTTGTAAGTATCTCCAGTTGAAACTTCGTTGAACAACTCATTAACAAAAACTTTACAGTAATTTAATTTTTTCTCTCTCATAATAATCTCCTAAACGTTTGTTTTTCTACCCTTATAATATTAGTATAACAAATAATTACACCATTGTCAACACTTTTTATGAAATAATATCAATAAATTTTGAAAGAAGGACTTTTTGATTATTTTTATTAACATTTCCCCTGTTGAAACTTTCTTCTAATTCCTCTATAGAATCTATTTTGTTTCCAGCGTCTCTCTTTCTACCCTTTCCATATACAGTATTATAGCAAAAAGTATAATGATGGTCATATCCTAAATAATCCTCTCTTATAGTTACAGGATCTTTGTTCCAAGGATAGTCAACTATGTTGAAACTAATAATATTTCCTCCAACAACTTTCCTATAGAATTTCAACAAATCTTCCATACTATTCGAATTCGAAGTCCTGTAGACTGATTTAGATAAAGGGTCAAATGATGAAAGTTTAGAATAAGAACCGTCATATTTTTGATCTACGAACCTAGTAGGATTTGAATCACCATCTGTTAAAGTAATTGTATTCAAAATATCGATATTCTCTTCTTCTTTGAATTTCAATGCTATTTGCCTAAGAAGCAAAATACTATCAAAAAGTGGAGTTGAAGAATTAGGACCGTCATGACCACTAACCATACGATATTTTTTAGTTTTGAAAAACATATAGGTTGACATAAAATCGTGCTGACCTATAGTTTGCTCATGACTAAACCATTCCCTTAGGACAGGAAGATATGAATATTCCAGATGCATAGTGGAACCAGAGTTTTTATATTCAATTTGGCCTCCTCTAGAAGAGTATCTACCGTCACTGAAACCCATGACTTTATACTTGATTCCTGCTTTTCTACAAAATTCAACTAGCATCAAAACTTGTTTGATAGTATTTGCAAACTTTTTATCAGTTTGCATTGATCCAGAGCAATCAACAAGCATAATCATTCCGTGATTTTTTCCCTCAGGAACTATTTTTCTAGTTTTGAATATCTTCTCATTCCACTTATATGTGTGTAGAATTCTTTCGTTGATAATACCTGTTTCTTTTCTTCTTATTTTTTTGGAAATATTAGCAGACTTTTTTCTATTGAAATCTAATAACATTTTAGTTATAGATTGCTTGTTAGATTTTTGGAATTTTTTATATCTTTTGTTCCACTTGAGGAACTCTTTTTGATCGTACACTCTGTTCTCCTTTTTCTACCCTTATATTAATAGTATAACCTATTTGAGAAACTTTGTCAAGAGTTTTTTACCAAGAATATTCTTCTGCTTTTTTCATCCAAGACCTAACCTCTTTCTCTATTTTTCTCCAGTCATCGTAAAAATACTTCTCTTCAACCACTGGCAAATCTAATGAAGTGCTTTGATCATGTCTGTACTTTGAAGGTTCTTCCTTATTATAAAGGTTTTCTTCATTTTTTCGAAAATTCCTATCAGTTTCGGAAAAGGGTTCTCCGATTTCATTCGACTCACCTTCATCTAAAAATGGAGAAGATTCTCTATCCATAGTGGTGTCTCCATTTTTATTAGAATCAGATTCACTTTCAGAATCCGGAGTTTCATCAGACATTTTGAATTTATCAGTTATTGATTCTGGATCGGAAAATTCTTTTTCCTCTTCCTTTTTCTTCTTTTCCTCTTTACAATATTCAAAGAGTTTTTCAGCTAAAGTTACAACATCCTCCCAAGTTTTGAGATTAAACATTTCACTTATGAAAGACCTTTCTTCCTCTGTGAAAGAGACTCCGCAATTAATTTCACCCAATTTGAAATAAAGGTTTATTCTATCAATTAGCAGCATGTCATCAAGTTCTTCTTGACTTTTATCCTTGACACCGAAAAAATCATTATCAAAAAGTTCTTTGTAACCTGTTTTGAATGAAGATTTTAATCCTGGAAACTTTTCCTGTATCATCTTCTCAATTCTTGCGTCTTCAACTACGTTCAAAAAACTTTTGAAGTTTGCTCCTTTTTCCTCTATGGCATTGTGCCAACCTTCTTTTGGTGTATTGAGAGCATGTGAAACTTCGTGTCCTATCAAAAGGTCATAAACACTTTCAGATAGATTCACAAATTCTGGTAGAAATAAAGTCCTAGTTTCCAAATCAAATGCGGCAGTTGGATAATGCTGTTTATGAACCACGGAAATATTTTCCTGAGACATCAACTTACCAACAATATCTTTATAATCTAAATTCCTCATTCTCTCTCCTTTTTACCCTTATATAATAAGTATAACCTATTTGCGAAACTTTGTCAAGAACTATTTTCTCCTTTGACTCTTTTTAATTCTGAAATACTTCAAATTCTTTTTGTTGTGTTTGTAGACAGTCAAAATAGAATCTCTATCGGAAGAAGTTACGACAGTTATATTTTCCCACTTATCACTCAATCCAAATTTAGCAAGGACTTTTCGAGTAAGTATGTGAAACACACAACCATTCCCTCTAATTTGCTTTCCCATACTATAAGCAGATTTTACAGCATTATCTGGGATACCTCTCTGATTTTTCCTAGAAACAAAGTGATTAGTTTTGTCTGGGAAACTATTCCAATTTTTAATAACTTTTTTGGAAGACATTTTAAACCTCTCTTTTTTAACCCTATATTAATATTATAAGGGAAAAAGGGGGTTTTGTCAATAGGTTTTGGGAAATTAATTCATGAAATTTATGATTCTGTCTGTGGTATCGTCTATAATCTTCATGACAGTTTTTTCGCAATATGGATCATCAAAAGTTCTCCATACAATATTGATATCCGACTTTCTTTGAATTTTTCTGTCATTGAACTTTTCATGATCATTCGCAGGTTCAACATACATATTATTGATTATCCTTTTAAGGTGAATGATAACCCCTTGCTTCTCTTCAGTTACCCAATAAAACTCATCTTTATTATAGGAATCATACCGAACATCTGTAATGAAAGCAACATCCCCAGAATAAGACTCGAGTCTGGAATTTAATTTTTCAATCCAATATCTGCCGTTAGATTGTTGTCTTTTTAAACTTCCGTACCAAACTAAAAAATCTCTAAATTTACTTTTATCTTGAGTAATGTCCGTCCAAACATTCATATTACATTTCTTTTGTAGAAATTCTTGACAATCATTTTTAAGTTCTGCCGCTAAAGCAAATTGTTTTGATGTTATTCCTTTTACTCTAAGAGACTCTCTGAGTAAATCACATAAAAGATTTTTACCACTTCTTGCCACTCCACTTATACCAACGACAAACATTTTAACTCTCCATAAAAAAACGGAAGATGCAGGATTCGAACCTGCGGTGAACGTTAATCCACACTTGCTTTCCAAGCAAGCACCTTAAACCACTCGGACAATCTTCCTTTTTAAATCACACTTGAATTTTACCATTTTCTATTAAAATTTTTCTATTTTTTAAATGCTCTTCTTTGATCTGCTCTTTAGTTTTATTATCACATCTAACAGCATATCCTTCAGTGCATAATGCGTCAGCGCATGTTCCCGATAAATCGTAAATTATAAAATCTCCTATAATTCTTCCGTACTTACCTCTAACATCCCGAACACTCCTAAGAATAACATCGTCTTCTATTGATAACAGTTCTTCTAATCTCTTTTTTGCAGCAAGACCAAAAGATTTCTCATCCAAGTCTTTTGTTCTTATTTCTGGAGAATCAATGTTATGAATCCTGATTCTTTGATTCTTCAACCAAACATCAAAACCTAAATCTATATCAACTTGAACAGTGTCTCCATCAATAACTTTAATATTTTCAACTCTATAATTATACAATCTTATTCCAATTTCTAATTGCCAAATCGTAGGAAGGAGCAGGTTTTCCAGTTTTACCACAACTATAACATTCAACAAAATATTCTTTTGTTAAAAGATATTCGTCAGGGAGATCCTCATCATCCCAATCAACCTCAACATTGCAACTCCCACATCGACAATCAAGTATTTTTTCTTTCATTTACCATTCCTCTTCCAAGGAAAGTCCTGTAATTTTTAATAATACTGTCACAGGGATAGCAAATATAAAGAACAATATTGCTACTAAAAAACCGAGGGACTCTAGGTAAAAGGATAGAACTTTTCTAAAAAAGTTTTTCATTACTTAACCTTTCTAATGAAATTTTATTAATACTATTTTTTCATATTAAATGAAATCTTCTCACCTGTTTTTAATTTAAGTGAGGAAGTTTTCCTAACATATTTTATATCAGATATTGTAATCTCTCTCTGTGATTGATTTCCAGAAACTATGAAATTGCCGGAAATGGAATTTCCTGACACAGATAACGTAACATTTCCTGCACTGTCAACCAAATCCCCATACGAATCTAGAAGTGTTGATATATCCGAAGGTTTCAAATTACTGAATTCGTAAGGAACCAGTGTTCCGTCAGGAACGTTAGTTGTAGTTAAAGTAAAGGTAATGGTTTGATTACCTTTTACGGTATCCTTATCTGAAGATAATGCGAAAGTAGGACTAATTGATGTGTCATTAATTTTCACTTCAACTTTTTCACTTCTTCCAGAAAGACTCAATATCACTAACTCCTTCCTCTCAGTTCGCACATCTTCTTTTAAAGTTATTGAAACGGAACTTGAACTGTCCCCAGAAGAATCATTAGAAATTGTGAAATTTCCTGATAATGATCCTGCGGAAAGGTCATCTTCATCTATACCCGAAATGGTGTAAGGTTGTTTTCCGTCAGGGACATTACTAGTTTCCAAAGTAAAAATCATCGCATCACCCTCATCTACTTCACCTAAGGAATCTGCGTTAGAGGATAAACTATACGATGGTAAGTCTGCTTCAGGAGTTTTCGAAGTGTCTAATAAAGAAATTTGTATGGATGCATCCAAATCTACCAAAGAAAGAATCATCGTTTCTCTTCTCTCAGTTAAGTTATCAGCAATAACATTAAAAGTCAAAGTGTCAGAACCTTCGAAAGCGCTATCAATAGAACTTATAGTAAAATTTCCACTAAGAGGTTCTACGATATTGGAAGAGGATCTCCCAGTAATATATACAACAAAAGGTATCACCGTTCCCGCATCGACATTTGATGTGGATAATGTGATTTGTACTGAATCACCCTCTTCAACTTCATCTTTATTTGATTTTAATTTATAAGACTTCTCAGCATATGATAAATTATTGATATCCTCAACATCAATATACTGTTGCGTTTTTTTATCCCAAATTAACTTTGCCATTTTAATATTCCTTTTCTAGGTATTCAAATTATATTTATACACCACCGACTAATACAATCTTACAAATGTGTTCTAGTCTTTCGATATGTTCAAACGATTCCCATGGAGATTCTGCGATAGAAACTACTCCGTGACCTTTAATACCTATAATATCATATTCCATAGTCCCATCATCTTTCAATCCAAGATTCTCATGACATCTATCCGCCAATTCTTGAGATATCGGTGGAACGTCTGGAACAGACTTACCAACTTTTGTATATCTACCTAGTTCTGGAAATTGTAAAACAAGTTTATCCAATTCTATGCCTTTATGTAAAGCTGCAACTGTATATGTGGGATGTAAATGCACAACAACCCTACTACAATCACCTGATATATTTTTCTGAATGCCGTAGTGGAGAGGAGTCTCACCTGACGGTTCTAGGTTGGAAGATAGTGCTGTATGCTCTAATACTACAAATTTATTATTATCTTTATACAAAGAAACCTTTTTCCACATATCAGGATCTAGCATAGGTTTTCTAATACCACTGGGAGTAATCCAGAAATGTTCTCTATCTCTATTTCTGACAGATATATTACCATCTCTTGAAGTTATCCAGTTAAGTTGATATGCTTTTTGCATTAACTCACAGCAAGTTTTTAACATATTATCACTTTCTTCTGGAATTTATTATAAAATAGATAGTTTGTATAACAATTAGAACCAATGTAACGGGCCAGAATACGGTGAATGCCAACCAGTAATTGAAAAGATATCTATCCACCTGAGAATCACTTAATTCCCAATTTTTTTGGAGTTCCTCCCTAATATCCTTTTTTATAAAAAGCATATATCTTAAATAGAGTCCCCACAAAACAACATTTAGTACATAATATTCAACTAACATAATAAACAATTTCTTTCATCTTTAATATATTCTTTAGCATCTTTTAATGAAGAGAATATCTGAATCGGTTTTCCCACTGGACTATTTCCTTCAAAAAATAATAATATAAAACAATCTTCAGAGTCAATATAAGATACTACTTGCTCTACAACCAATTTTCCAGAATTAGTCTCTATTTCTAAATGAATCACTTAACATCCTATAAAATATCAGTGCAGTTGAAAATCACATTATAAAAAGAATTAGTTTCATCTTCTGCACCATCTAAAGGGAAAAACTCCCTGACACATTTTCCTTGACTCTCACACTCCCTGACCTGATTAATGGTCGATTCTTCGAACATTTGAATTACGTCCAAATATTCAACCATCATCATTTCGGGATCCGAGGAATTTTTTCCAAAATCGTAATGATAAGAATACAAATAATATTCAGTAATATCAGGGTTCTGATCAAAATCTTGTTTTTTGCACATAATTCCTACTTGGAATGAACGGATATCCAAACATACTCTCTACCGTCTACTAAAACTTTAGAGGTGGAAACATTTTTAGTTGACCAAGGCATCCTCTCTAAAATTTTTTCAACTTTTGCTAAATTCGATGAAGGGATACATTCTATAGTTTCAACATTAAGACCTAATGATAGAACATCATCACATATGGATCTCCATATTTTATTAACTAATTCTGTATTTTTCAATCTTCTTTTAAGAGTACTTAAAAATTCAAAGGGTGCATACCCTCTGGATTTTCTATCCCATTTCCTGCAATCTAAAGATGAATAGTATTCTCTACCTTCATAAAAAGATTCTTTATCAACGGTTAAAGTTCTATTACTGGACGCACAAATAGCAGATGTTTTTACTATCATTACTTATCCTTTGGCTTAATCTTTGACATCTCTTCAGCAAATTTTTTACTAATTTCTTGGAATTTTTGCTTATTTTTTCTCAGTCTATAATACTCTACAATAAACCCGAATACCACGACCGACATTTGTGATGCAAGAGTTGCTAAAAAGACTATTAGAAATAATAATAATGAGTTTGATAAATCCATTATGCAAACCTTTCAAATTAAGTTACCGAATAAAAATCGATAAACGTTTATACCACTAGACTACAGTTTATTTAAAATACTTTCTATTTCTTTTTCGTATCGATCTATCTCTTCTTGAGATTTTTGTTTAGCATATAAGTAAACTAATATATCACTAATATTTATCTCGGAATTTTCTACTGAAAATTCCTTCATCATTTTCTTGACTGTCTTACTATCTTTAAATACTTTAGGGGAAAATTTTCCAGAACTGGTAATCTCTTTTGATATTTCTTCAGTTTTGACAATTTCCTTAACTTTACTTGATATTATTTCTGATAATGAATCTTTAGATTCCTTGATAAACATTTGTAAATTTATAGGAGGAAGTTCTTCGGAAAATATTGCACCTTTTCTATCTTCAGACATAATAACGAAATACTCTAAATATTGATTATAGTGCATGTTACAAACCCAAGATCCTTCACGTTCTCTAGCGTTAGGAGTTCCGCAAATTTCACACTTATTCATTTATTTTCCTAGAATTAATTTTCATTTCCTTATATATTTATTATATACTATTTTTTAGCAATCTTTAATTCATTTTCCAAATATTCTATATATTTTTTAGATTTAGAAAAGCTACTATCTATAGCATCATTTATCATTTTTTTAGCATACTTCATTTTAGAATATTCTTTTCTCATACTATCTCTGTCTATCTTTTTGAAAGTGGACATTTTAGATTTGAAAGCTTTAACTATATCAAGATATGTTTGATTTGACCTTTTATCTCTAACATCTTTAGTAAGTCTTAATAAAAATAGAGCAAAAAATGTTTCCTCAAACTGCCTAAGTTTTAATTGCTTATATTGAACGGTGGAGGATAATCCCATATTTTCCATTTTTTGCAATTGATTCAGAAGAGTTTCCTCAAGTTGAACGCTCTGTTTAAGATTATTTAATACAACTTGAACCACCGGGAGCTTATGACTTTCTTTCTCAAATTCACTCATATATTTTCCTTATTAAGATCCTGCAATAACAAATTTTTCAATTTTTTTAATTTATTTTCCATTTTTATAATACTTAGTCGCATCTCAACTTGAATGGAAAGCTTTGTATAAAACTCTTCGGATATCTCCACTTCACATGGATCCAAAGAAGTGTCCCTATAGGTTATTCCTCTATTAGAGGAAGTCAATGTTAAACATTTATCCAAAAAATGAACCTCATATTTCTTGGACTGCTTTGTTGTTCCATGATGATTAGGTCTTTTACATTCTATAATATTGAATTCTATATCTAAATCTTGTAAATAATTCTCTATATTTTCTACAACTTTTGTTTCTAAAAATGAAATTTCTGTTTTCAAATATTTCAATTTAGATTTCAACACCAGAAGTCCTTAGTTATATATTTTATTTTAACTTTATCTGGATATTCTCTTTCTTTATAAAAATCTTTTATAAAGACTTTATTTTCCTGTATATAAACTTTGTCACTTTGTATTCTTGTGTCAGTATTATCAAAAACTTCTATAGTATATTGATTTAAGACTTCAAATGGCAATTCAACACTTTCATTATAATCAACAACTATTTCAAAACTTATTACAGGCTGCATATAGGTATTTATATCGGTGAGGGATTTCCCCCACCGAAAACTTATATATTATTGGGAAAGTTGTTCAAATAACGCTAAAGCGTCATCTGGATCATCAACAACTTCACTGACGGTTTCATTAACAGCAGTTACTGCTGCGGCTGCAACCAATTCTGTATTATCAACATCAACAATCTGCTCAGTGTCCTGCGTAGGTCTGGTTCTAGTTTGAGTTTTACCCATAACCTTATCAAACCTAGCCTTCAACTGCTCATAGGTCTTAAAATTAGCAGGATCGACTAATTCTTGTAATGGTGTTATCTTGTTATATATTGCTTCTAAAAATTTATCATCATCATGCAAAGCAGATGTTTTATCAAAAGCAGAATCATCATAGTTAAGATAATCCCCCTTCATTTTCATTCTAATTTTGAAGTTGGCACCAGTTTCCCACATATCAAATGGATCAATAGGATCCTCATCATCAAACTTAGGATCTAATGCTTCTGTAATCTTATTGAAGATGGTGGTGCCAAACTTGTATAAGAAAACTTTACCCTCATTGTCAGGATTAGCAGGGTCCTTTACGACATAGATATTAGAATAATAGGAAACATTTCTTTTTTGCTTTCTTGCTTGAATTTTCAAAGCTTCATCACCTGAGTTCCACAATGTCCCATTATACTCATATACTGGGTCAGGTTTATTGAGGGTCGTTAATGATTTCTCAATGTACCATCCTCCTGGACCTTGAAAGTAATGGTTAAATAATTTAACCCACGGAAGGTCATCTTGACTTTTGGAGGGCAAGAATCGGATAATGGCAGACCCTACACCAGAGTTTTCATCAAAAACTGGTTTCCAAATGTTATCCTCAGCAGATGCGGTATCATTACCTGAGATGTTCTGTAATTTCTTTTTCAAACTGTCAAAATTGTTTTTTCTAGATTTTTTCAAATCAGCAAAATTCATAATAATTTCTCCTAATAATAATTAAGTCATTTATATAATAACATAATTTTTGAACTTTGTCAATACTAAACAAAAACTTTTTTTAATATTTCCTTATATCTATCTTTTGAAATACTCAGAAATGGTTTATACTTTTTTATCTTAAAATGTAATTCTTTCCATAGGAAATCATCGCCCATAACACTATCCCAGTGACTAAAGTATCCTAAAACTATATCAATTATAATTAATGTTTCAAGATTCACATCACCCTTTATATAATGTTTCAATATTAACGGATGTGATTTAGATTTAACGCCATTTCGAATCACCGAACATTTAAACAAATCATTGAAAGAGATATCCAAATCTTTTAGAAAATTTAAGTCTTGTTCAAAATGATATGGAAGTGATTGCATTCTCGTCTTCCATTTGTCATAAATTTTTTCATTTTCACTTGTGATTAAACATTCAAGTCTAACATCTTCCTTTTTTATAGAAGCAAACATACAAACTAGAAAATTGGCAAACTCATTTCCATACTTCTTTTCAAGTCTAAATATGAAGTTCTTTCCTCTTTTACTATCAAGATTTCCGAACTTTCTTGTCTTACCCCTATATTTGAAAAAATCATAATTAGTGGTGAAATGTAATCTTATGGCATAATATAGTCTAAAATACTTTTCTAAGTTTCTGTACTTATTATCTTCGATCATACTGGCAATTTAGAACTTTTATCTAGGAAATTCAGACTCTTAGCTTCCATTTCTAACTTGCTTTTTAAATTCGGAGATATTAATTTTGAAACTCTATCAGGTTCTAAACCTGTATCTTCACAGTATTCCATAATAGCTTCCAACCATCCAATGTCATATTTGTAAACTCGATCTTCAATCTCTTGGAAGAATTCTTCCATGTTTTCTTGTAGTGTTTTGTTTTGTCGCATCTTACCTCATTCTTGTAAAAAGGATTGTAATGTGTTTGCCTCAGGGGCAACCTCATAATTTGATATAAGAAGTTCCGCCTTCTTATTATTTTTTCTATGAACCATAGAATACTGTAAAAGAAATTCTCTTTGATAGAAGTCCTTATATCTCTCAACTATCCAATCGTTCACATTATAAGTTATCATAAATTTATGTTTACATTCTTCAACATCTTTAGCAAACCTTATATGGCAAAAGTTTGAATGCATTTTTCTGTCCGTCCCATATAAAAATGATTTGATATCATATGGAGGATCAAGAAATACAAACACATCCTTCCCTTTCTCTTTCAGTAGTTCCGAATAATCAAGGTTTGTTATTCTCCAGTTTTGTATTATTTTGGAGTAAGTTGGTAATTTTTTAATTCCCACCTGAGAGAAATTTCCTCTTGAAGCTTGAACCGAAAATGTAGAGTTTTCTGTAAGACCTGAGTAAGAACATTTATTCAGAATGAAGAAAGAAACTGCTTGATCAACTCCCTCAGATTGAGATATTTTTACTTTGTGGTCATCAAATAATTTTCTTGCCTCTTTATCATCACCTTCAACACTCTTTTTAATTTCTAGGAGTTTGTCTGATAGTTCTTGACCATTATCCCTTAATTGTGTCCAGAAGTTATACAAATACACATATTTGTCATTCACCCAAACAGGCATATCTGGAAAGTTTTGAGATACTAGCAAGGCAACTGACCCTCCACCAATGAAAGGTTCTCTGTATTCACTCATACCAGAAGGGAACCAAGGAGCAAGAGTTTTCAATGCTTTCGACTTACCCCCTGGATATCTCAAACAAGTCTTATATGGATATTGTTTCATATTATACCTTTAGGATTGATTATAATACTCTTTAACACGATTGTCAAGTTTTTTGATGTAATCCTTCACATTTTTCTCAAACACCTGTATTTGACCGTCCCTGACGCATACAAGAATTCTTATATTTTCTATCAATTTACCAGTTCTTTCATAGAAGGCGTAAGAATAGAAAGTTGCTTGTAGAAAATAGTCTTCGATCCATTCTTCTTTTTTTGGTTTTTTAGAATTCTTGAAGTCTATGATTGCGGGAACTCCATCAAACTCAGCAATACAATCTACTCTTCCAGCAATCTTTAAGTTATCTGAATATAGAGCAGTTTCCAAGGCAATCACATTATCAATTCTATCTAAAAGGGTTTTGAAACTCTTGAACATCCACTTATCCATATTAGATAAATTTGAAAAGTCTTCTTTCGTCATTTGGTTTTTTAGGTATTTTTCAGAATTGTCATGTAATGCATTTCCGATTTCTCTGGCAACTCTGGATATTCTTTCTGCTTCCTTTTCCCCAACTCTTTTCCTCCATGCGTCAATTGCAGGATTTCCCTTCGATGAAAGGATTGTTGTTATTGATGGGTATGAGTTTCCATCTGGTGTTACATACTTCCGACCACTTTCCGTGGTTGTAGATTGTAAATCGAGATAACCTAAATTCAATTCTTGGTGTTTAAATATCTTCATTTCTTTATTATAAACCATTTTTCATTAAATGTCAATAGTTTATCGTAAAGTTTTAAAACTTTTGCTGTTAATTTTACAAATAGTTTTTTTGAATGCTTCTTAAATTTATAGTAAAATCGAACTGAGTATGTCCAAAGTAATCCTAACACCATCCAACAGATAAGAACTAAGATAAACCCGAAGACATGGAAAACTTCTATAACGGAATCTAAAATACTTAATACTGTTTCTTTAATTCTTTTCATTTTAAAAAACTTTCAATTTATCCAAAAATGATTCAGACTCTTCCGACTCTTCATCGTCAAAATCATCCTCATACTCCTCAAAAGCTTCATAATAATGAGAATTGTCTTCCCAAAACCCTGTATAATCGTCCGGCAAATCATTCTTTGCCAAAATATACTCTCTAACTAATCCAGACCTGACAATATCATTTTGATCAAATTCAATTAATCTGAAAGATTTCATTTTATGAAGAATGTCCATAAAGTCTTTTATTCCAGACTTTTTTCCTAAGTCAGATTGATTAAAATCTCCACAGAAAAATAGTCTACAATTATTTCCAGACCTTGTGATGATGGAATCCAATTCATGAAAATTCATATTCTGACACTCATCAATAATAACAATAGCATTCTCAAATGTCAACCCTCTAACAAAAGAAGTGGTTGCAAATTCTATTTTACCGTCCAATTTAAGTTCTGCATAAGCATCCCTATTTACGAATAATTCTGTGCATATGTTATCGTAAGGCATTTCATAAACATTCGTCTTCTCTTCTATATTTCCTGGAAGAAATCCTATATCTCTTGTAGGAACAACGGATCTTATGATTATAATTCTTCTTGCTTTAGATTTCTTTGATAAGATTTCATTCAAAGATAGGTACATTGCCATAAAAGTTTTACCTGTCCCTGCCATACCATGGAGACATAAATTTTTATTTTTATAGAAATTTTCAAAACAGATTTGCTGTTTTTCGGTTTTTGGTTGAACTTCTGAAATTTTTAACTCAGTTTTCATTTTTTTTACCACTCTGGATTTAGTTTTAGTGTTATTATTCTTATTAGTCTTGTCTGACTTCTTTGGCATGTTATTCCCTATCTGATTTTAATATCTCCTTTAGGATGTTTATTTTGCATTCTGGTTAAAAGTTCTTTCCACCCAGAATCAGTTTTATTAACACCTAAGTGTGTAGGATCCCCTATATTTAGGGAACAGGTTCCGAAAGCCATTTCAACTTCGATGGAACCGCATTTTGGACATTCACTTGGGTCATTTCTTTTAGAGATATTCCTAAACTGTTCAAATATATTCTCACAACTTTTACATTTATAATCGTAAGCTGGCATTTTACACCTCACATCCTTAAAAAATCTTCTTTATAATCATCTTGAACTGAGAAAGTTTCTATATCTAAAAATTTATATATGTCATTTGATTGAAAAAATTTAACATCTCTTGAGTATTCACTGACACAATCTTTGACTCCGAACATCCTAATAACAAATCCTACATCATTAGTTCGATCTTCACAAATTTTAAATCTAAATTTTCTCAATATACCTAAACCCAAAAAACTCCCAATCTTATTTAAAATTATATTAATAAAATATTTAAATGTTTGATATTTACATTTCCTTATATTGGAAATTTCTTTGAGTCTATCTAAAGCTACAGGTTCCCATATAAAATAACTTGGACACCTTCTTGTTTCTACTACTTTATATTTTTTATAAAATTCTTCCATATGAATGTACTGAATTCCTGTAGGACTCAATATTATGAAAAAATCATATTTGGTTTTAAAAACCAAAAGGTTCCAGAAGGAATTTGTGAAAAATCTATAAATTATCGACTGAATACCTTTAGTTCTCACTAAAAATAGGTCATAAAATCGGTCATCTTTTTGTTTATTCATTTCACTTATATTTATTATAACATTTTTACTGAGAAAGATCAACTTTTCTTTTTATTTGATATTTCCAGACATTCGGGGCATATTATATTTTCATTTTTAGCTATAGAAGATTCTAAACAGTCTAGAGCCCCATATTTATTGATTTTATCAGCATGCCACTCTTCATAGAAAAGATGGCCCTTGGGACATTCGAATATTATTTTGAAAACGTAATCCAATGTTTTTAAGGAGTATCCTATATTAGATTTTCTATCGGAAGTTTTTTCCTCAACAGGTTTATCACCAGCAGAGTCAATTTTAATTTTCTTTTTCGTCTTTATACAATAGACGTTAGACATTATACGATTTTCTTTAATTCTATTAGAAGGGTGTAATTATTACCAGATTCTATAAGAATACCATGCTCTTTTAATTCGTCATCACTTTTACCGTAAAAATTAAAAGTTCCCGATCCATACAAATCATAAACAATATTATTATTTCGTTTTAGAGTTAAATTTCCTGCAGACCCTTGACTCCACTGTAAACCATTGATATAATATCCAACAGGAACAATACCGTTTTTATCTCCACTAGCCAAACTAATCGTATAGGAAGACTCTGAAATAACTTTTAAAACTAAATGCGAATCTGTATTTTTAATTGTATGTGTAGACATAATTATTTCCCTCTCATTGGATATTTATAATTTTAACTATTGTAAAAAGATTTTTTAGTCCATTCCTCATCTTTATTAATGTAATTAACTGTATTTACGACATTACTGCTAGGGGCATTAACAGAATTTAGATTTGTTGAAACCACATTATTCTGATTCTGAGAACCTTGCATAAACTCTTTGATATTTTCTAATCCTGTTATTTGAACACCACTGACGTTCTGCTTTAACTGTTCCGGTGAAATAGGGGTTTGTTTACTCTCAGGTATAGGTCTACTAATCGAATCATTGATTCCAATAACAGAACTGAGAAAGTTAATAGGGTTAGTGACTAAATCACCCATATTGACATCAACATCAGATTCAGTTTTTGAAAGTTTTTCAACATTAATATTTTTAATGTCACCCCTTTTCACAAGGTCACTGCCTGTAGTAATAATAGAATCTCTCATCGTTTCTATTCCTGCTCCAATATCACCTTGCTTAAGCATTTTGAGGAAACCTACCATACCACCTTTAAGCATATTTAAGGTTCCTTTCCCAACCTGTTTTGTCCCTTCGATAAGATTTTCTGAATTCTCTTTAACTTCCCCTTTAACTTCGGGGGATAATTGTTCAAATAGATTAGATGCCCCCTGTATCGAAGACTCTATAGAATCAAAAATGCCCGGAAACGCAGACTTAGATTTTTCAGATTTAATTTCTTTCTTGGAGTCTTTAGCAGTTTTATTTACAGTTTCTAAACTGTCTTTGATATTCGAAGACGCCTCTTTCAAATTTTCAGAAGATTTGGACTTTTCTTTTACTAATTTTATTTGTTCGTCTGGTCTGCTTTTCTCAAGATTAGATGTTTCAGATTTTTTAGATTTTATTTCATTAATTAATTTCTTTTTCTGAGAATCATCTAATTCTGTTTCCTTAATAAATTCTATAGTGTCCTGTACACTTTCTCCTCCAATTTTAGGATCCAATCTTCTTTTAACTTGCTCTTTCACCATCTCTATGTCAGATGTATCCACTTCTGTGGGGTCTGGCATGTTGGAAGTAATCATTTCTTTTATTTTGGGTCCTAATATTGGAATACTTTTCAATGCAGAAAGAATTGCGTCATAAAGTCTTCCAGGAATGCTGAACATAAGATCCAAAAAATCTTTATATAAATCTTGAAAACTGAAAGAGTCTAAAAATTTGGCAGCATTATCAAAACCGAATTTAGTTAAAATCCAAGATACTCCATCTTTAACCAAATCCATTAAACCTCCCACTAGGGAATTAAATAACCCACTCATACCACCTTTTAAAGCACCAATAATACCTTCTTCTTCGAATCCATCCATAGCTCCTTGAATTGTATCCCAAACTGCCATGAATATTGTTAGAGGTAAGAATAATTTTTTAGCTATTGGTGCCAAAAATTTTATAATATTAAAAAGACCTTTAAATAAACCAAATATATTGGTTATCAGACCAACTCCTGGAATTAATTTTATAATAGGTAAAAGTAAATTTCCAACAAATTTAATCGCATTGAAAATTCCCTTTAAAACTTTCATAAAAATGTTAAACGGTTTGGAAGCTAACTTTATCCTTTTATTAAAACCTTTTGAAATTTTCCCAAAGAAGTCTCCTATTTTTTTAAAAATGTCACCAGTCTTAAATTTCTCAATAGATTCTGTAATTTTCTTGAAGAAGTCTCCAATTTTCTTGAAAAATTCAGAAGTTTTTGGAAAATTAGTTTTTAAACGTTTTTTGATTAAGAATGTATGAACTTTGAAAAGACGTCCGAGTTTTTTCATCATTTCGGTAATACTAGTTTTAATATTACCAATCATACTTGATATTGATGAAGGAATGTCTCCAATTTTCTTGAAAAATTCAGAAGTTTTTGGAAAATTAGTTTTTAAACGTTTTTTGATTAAGAATGTGTGAACTTTGAAAAGACGTCCGAGTTTTTTCATCATTTCGGTAATACTAGTTTTAATACTAGTTTTAATATTACCAAACATACTTGATATTGATGAAGAAATTAAAGGTAGCAGTGGGGTCATAAGAGATTTTGCCACTTCTTTAAATTTATCGACAAATTCACCTATATTATTAGAAATTAAAGATGCTAAGGGGTTAAAGAATTCCTGAATTTTTTTCTTTATTTCGGGGAAAAATTTTCCTGCTAAAGCTCCCAGTAATCCTATAGTAAGCAAACGAGCCAAACCTTTAAATATTGGTATGAGTTTTGGTAAAAATGATGCTATCATGGAAAATAAAGATTTTCCTTCACCTTTCTTTTCTTTTACATTTACATCAATTTTACCTTTATCAGATTCATCCGAAGACAATTTTGCTTGCAATCTCTGTCTGCTTGCGGCCGCATCTTTCAGTTGCTCATTTCTATCAGAATCTTCTTTGGAAAACCCTATAAGGTCCTCAAACCCCACTGATATACTAGTATCAATTTCTTTTAAAATTTTTATAATTTGTTGAAAAGGTGATTTATCGTTATCAGGAGTTTCCGGAGAAGGGTTTTCTTTTTTAAGAGAAAATTGTAAAGATTTCACTCCCAAATCTATAGATTCAATATTTTTATCCACCTTAGATGTTTTCGAAGATAAATTTTTTAACCCTGATACAGATTTTTCCGCAAGTTTAACCGATGTTCTTAAAACTTGCTTTCCTGTGAAAAGTTTTTTTGAATTTTTTAATAAAGCTTCCTTAACATCGTCAATATGCTCAGAAAGTTTTAAATTGCTTTTAGAAAGTTTGGGTAATTCTTTTCCTATAGCATTAACTAGCGGTTTATCCATCTCTATCTATTCCTATTATTAATTCTCTCAACTTCTTCATTATGCTCACGAACATGTTCCATAAGCAAGGATATATATATTTCCCTCTCGTATGGAAGCATATCCTCAAGTTCAGTTATAGAGTATTTATGATGATAGACTAACGCACTATTAGTTTTGTAGTAATTCACTAAGTTGTCGTGCGATAGTCCTAGGATAAAAAATTCTGAACCCCTTCAATTAAATGGGATTCCTTTTTGCCGCATTTGGAGCAAGTCCACTCTAAATTATAGCAAATTTTTGGCATGGTATTAAAAAAATCCTTTACCTTTTCAATATAATCTAAACTAAATTGTAAAAAGAAGTTTTGAAGTTCTGTCTCAGAAAAGTCTTTAGTTTCATAAACAGAGTCTCCGTCTATTATCATGCTTGTACAATTTATTAAAACTTGCAGTATGGTATTAAATTCTTGAGATTTTTCAAGTTTTAAAATGTCATTATATTTAGGATAATTCATTTCCAATTTAAGATTTCTATTGGAATCTAAGTTTATTGTTGTGCTATGTTCCTCATTTCTAACAACTTCAATGTTATTTAAATTCATGAAAACGTCTTCGACATGCTTACATTCACTATCAGGGTCAACATGTTTCATTTTCAATTCTATCATTTCACCTACAGACTTTTGCCGTAATCTCAAAAAGATGTACTCTATATCAAAAACGGAAAGAGAATTTACATCCAAACCTGTACAATTTTTAATAAGTTGTTGCAAAGAGTCGTAAATCTGTTGAACATTATTATCATCTTTTATCAACTGTAAGAGTTTTTCTTCTCTGACTAAAAAAGGTCTATAGGTAAACTCTTGGTTTGTTGACGGTAAAGAATCTCTGTAAATTGGTGCAGAAATTGAGGGTAAATTTGTTTTCATAATATACTTCCTTAACTTAAAAATAAAACAATTTGATAAAAATATTTATAATACTTTTTAAGAACGATTGTCGGATCTTACAGGGGTTCTCCTTGAGGATTCTCTTTAGTTTTTTTAAATTTATTATCTTGAACTGGGTTGTATTCTCTATCTCTATTATTCTTATCATTCTCAGACTTATTTTTCTGATTCATCTCATTAATTTTTTCATCCCTACAATTATCTAAAGGAACCCACTTTTCATAGGAAAAATCAACCGTCAATCTCAAGACGTTATCTTCAGCCCAAGTTAGATTTTGAGATGTCATTATATTAGGATAACATGAAAGATATTTGACACAGTAATTCGGAATACCTGTAGGGTCATATGATTTTACAATTATATCTGCTACATAATTATCGTAATATTCTAATCTTAAAGTGTCTTTATCTTGAATCAACATAAACCAGTCATCAAACATTTTTCTTTCTTGCATATGACCTCTACATAAAAAAGACAATTGAAGTCTTTCATGCTCAAACCCGACTGGCATTTCACTTACTAATCCCCCTATTGACCTATTTTCAGATTTAAATATAAATCCTGGAAGTTGAGAAGCTTCACAAGTAAATTTATACTCTTCAAAATCAAAGGAATGTATTTCAGCTAATTTATCTGGAGGGTAGATTTCAACCTCCATTAATGATGTTTTTGCAAAAGACTTAATTTGTTTCTTAAAAGTTTCTATAGATTTCATATTGCTACTTATTACTATTTATAAACTTTAATTTAGATTCATAGTGAACAAGTTTTTTAACTATTTTGGTATTATCTTTAGTAAAAAATCTCTCACTTGGAAGCATTAATGCGTATAACCATTTATTTGAAGGGATTTCATAGAATGGAGATTTTAATTGAGAATATAAATATTTTTTAACACAAGGTATATAAAGTTTTTGACCTCTCAAACTTTTTAAAGTTCTATATCTAATATTAAAATAAGCACTTTCGGATAAGTTATCAGGATCCCCTTTAACATAACTCCACAACTGGTCCATCATAACAAATCTATAATCTAAATTGAGGTAATGAAAATTCAAACCTATAAATCCTCCTTTAAATTTCTCCAAAACTAGAGTTAAAGGAAATCGGTCATAATAATTAACTTTGGTTTTAGCATAATAGAGGTATTGATAAATTTTCCCTTGCATGACAGATGTTGTACTCTCTACTGACAACCTTTTAACCACATTCATAGCTTCCGTTTCACTATATTTAACTTCAGACTCGGAAGTTTCATATATCTTTCCTTCAGATATTTGATTAATTCTTTCATTAATCCATTTTAATGATTCTTCTAAAAGAGTTTCTCTAAATTCTTCATCATCAATAGACTGTTGCATATATTTTTTGAGTAAATCTAGTTTCATATATTCAATTCTTTCTCGGTTAAAATTTTAAATTCCCATCCATGCTTTTTACAGAACTTATCTGCTGCTCTCCATTTGGCATTATTTATTTGCCATCTAATATTTTCTTTCAAGACTTTAGGGTTTCTTGAGGAAGACTTAGGTTTCGAAACCTGAGAAAAAGGTTTAATCTCTATCATCATTATTTTCGTTTTTCCGTTCTTATCAATTTTTTTAATAATAAAATCAGGAAAGTATCGATGAGATTTTTTGTCTGCTGGAGATATGTAAGGGACACTGATTTCTTCTGAACTCCATTGTAATATGGAAGGGTGCTGGTCGCAGTAAATCATAAATTTTCTTTCCCATAAAGACCTGTAAATTACATTTCTATGATTACCTTTATATTTTTTTACATTTTTTATTTTATATTTCCCAGAATATGGCATATAAATATATATATGGAAAGCAATAAAAATCACCCTAATAGCGTTCAAGAAAATAAAAGTAAAGAAAGTAAAAATTTCTCATATCGATACCCCACAAGTGAAAAAAATATTATTTTGGATGAGGGAGGACAGTTCTTAATTTTCAAGATGAGAGAAAAACCTGAAGTATTTTCTGCAAAAAATGAGGGTGGCAAAAGTCGTTCTGGGAGCGGAGAAAAGATAATAAAACTTTTTATTCCTCAAGGAAGTTTGAATTACACTAGAGGTTTCGAATATACTCCAGAGGAAGAATCAACATTCAAAGCTTTGGGGACGAATGCTTTAGGTTTGTCCACAGGAAGAAAAAATTTAAATCAGTCAGTAGAGAATTCACTTAATAATTTAGGTATTAGAGGGGTAATGGCAACTGCGCAAGAATTGGTGCCTGGAATAAACCAAGTGGTTGGGGCGGCAGGGTATGCTTTTAATCCCAACATAGAATTCTATTTTAAAAATCAAGGGTTTAGGTCTTTCAGTTTCACTTTCCCTTTTCTACCTAAAAATGAGACTGAAGCGGAAGGTGTTAGAAAGATTGTTACATCATTTGAAAAATACTCATTGCCAGTTATAGAAAGTAAATATCTATTTAAGTATCCTAAAACATGGGAGATATCGACGGATGGGCCTGTGGCATTCAGCACAAAGGAATGCGTTATAGAAAATTTCACAGTGACTTACGGAGCAGATAATGGGTACACTACATTCAAAGACGGTCAACCTGTTATGACTACAATGAAAATAGATTTCAAAGAAATCGAACAATGGGGTCAAGACGACATAAAATTGGAAGGTTAATTGTGAGTTTTTATTTTAACAATTTTAAGATAACTGAATATAAGATAAATGGTAAAACTTACGATCTTACAAATATAACTTTAAGATATAAGTTCAAAGAATCAATAAAAAATTTCAATTACGCTTTTTATGATTACGTTATTCCGGAGGGGTATTCTTTGGAGAATTTATCAGACATGTATTATGACAGTTCGGAATATACATGGCTAATAGTTTTATCTAATGATATAATTGATCCTCATTTTGATTACCCATTAGATTACGACAATTTTCAAAAATATATAATTTCAAAATACGGAAGTTTCGAATATGCTTCTAGAAATATCCATCACTTTGAAAGAACATCAATATACAAGAATGAAACAGAAAAACTTATGGATTTAGAAACTCCTATAATTTTAGATAAGAAAGTATACGAAAATTCTTATGATAATAATGGAATTAAAAAATATCCAGATTTACCTGTATTAGTTGAAAATGAAAAAAGGTCTGTTTCAATACTGGAACATGAGATTAAATTAAACAATGATAAAAGAAATATAAAATTGCTAGATAGAAGATATCTAACATCCATAGAGAATATATCAAAAAATATATTTAATTGATAGGTTTAGAATGGCTCAAGAGACCCAAGAACATCAAATAAACAAACTATTAATAAAATCAAAAGTTACTGGAAATAGCATTGATTTAACTCAAATATGCGAAAAAATAGTTTTAAAAGAAAGTATTTTTAAAAGTTCTATAATGGGAGAACTTTATATAACTGACACATCATCTTTAATAGAAAGTCTTCCTATTGTCGGGCAAGAAGAAATAGAGATAATTTTTGGATATCCTGACCACTCAAAAAATAAAGATGGAACACCTGATATAGAAATTGAGGGAATAGTCTACAAAGTTGACAATAGGGAGAGAACTGGATATGGAGCATCCATAGAAAATTATGTTATATATTTTTGCGACTCTGTAGAGACTGTAAATAAATTAAAAAGGGTTTCTAAAACTTTCAAAGAAAAGAAAATATCAGAATATGTTAGCACAATATCTAATGATGATTTAGATATAGAGGTTGAATGTGAACAAACTGAAGGTGAGAAAACGATAACTGTTCCTAATCTAAACCCCCTTTCTGCTATAGATTTTTTGGCAAACTTCTCCCATAACAATCAGGGGAAAAATAATATGTTTTTCTTTTATCAAGGGAGAGATAAGTTTCATTTTAAATCTATAGAAAAAATGATAGAAGAAAAGAATAATAATGGGGTAGAAATTTATTTTAGCAAATTTCCTAACTATTTTGACATAGACCATCCCATTCAGCAATACATACAGCATATATCTAACCAGTCAACAAGAGAGCAGACAGAAGATATATCGAATATCATAAGAGAGAGTAGAGAGTCTGAAGAGTTTAAGAGTTTATCAAAACAGCAGCAGAAAAAAATTTCAGAAAGGGTTTCCGAATCCAAGGTTATAAGCATTCAAGATTTTATAGCTATAGCAACAGTTGAGTTTTTTGACATGCATCAAGCAGAATATTACAAATTTGAGGAATCTTTTGATAATTTCAATCAAGCAGAACTCGGATATTTCGGTTTCACCAATTACGCATATGACTCCTTAACTAAATCTTTTCATAAGGTTGAGTATAACTATTCTGACAATTTTCAAGATTTATCAAATTTAAATGGTAATGATATAAAAACTAAAGAATATGAAATTAGCCAAAACCCTATCAATACTAGAATATATTGTAGAAATACTGATGCGGGGAAATTAAACTCAAAATACATTAAAGATAAGATGAAAAATCAATCACTGATGACTAATCATTATGATGAAGAAAGAAAACCTTTAAAAAATACAAAAAAGTCAAGAATATTTAAAGGTCATAAATTTTATGTTAGATTGCCAGCAATATCTAAATTAAAATTAGGAGATGTGGTTAAGGTTAAATTTCCAAGTTTTAAAGTTGAAAATGAGAAGATGAGAACACGTAAATATCCTGACGATAAATACTATAGTGGTAACTATTTAGTTTTAGAAATAACTCACACAATTTTAAAATTAAACACTTGGAATACTGAATTATTTTTAGTTTCAGATTCCCTTTCCGATAAAATAGGGTAAAGGATTTTTATGTCTTTTGGTGATTATTATGGCCTAGATTTGATATGGTTTATAGGTGTAGTAGAATCTAGAGTGGATCCTTTACTTGTAGGTAGATGTAAGGTTCGTTGCTTAGGGTTTCATACAGAAGATTTACAGACCCTTCCAACAGAGGATTTACCTTGGGCTCAACTACTGATACCTCCGAACAGTGATTACGAGATAAAACCACCTAAGGAAGGTTCTTGGGTATTAGGTTTTTTTAAGGACGGTAAAGATTGTCAAGAACCTATGATTTTGAGTTTGATTCCTGGGATTCCAATTGTTCCTGCTGAGGACGGTAAGGAAAGATTTGAGTCTGAAGAGGGGCAAAGCAGTGATAAACCTAAGCCTAGGGAATTAGGGTTTTATGATTTAGGTAAAGATATCAATGTTAGACCTAAAACCCCAAAAGATTTAATATCTGAAGAGGGGAGTGTGGTAAAAATACAAGAGGATGATGAAACTCAGTTATATCCACCACCTTCAGAAAAAGAAACTCCTTTCATGAGGAATGTCGTTGAAGAACCCGACACATCCAGAGTTGCTAGAAATGAGATAAAAGAGTCCACACTAATACAGAAAAGAATTGATTGGTTACAAAGTAATGTTCCTACTGCTTTGATGAAGTCTGACCCATGGAAAGAGCCTAAAACGAAATACAACTCAGTTTATCCATATAATAATGTACAACAGTCAGAATCAGGGCACCTTTTCGAAGTAGATGACACAAGAGGCGGAGAAAGAATATCACAACAGCATCGTTCTGGAACTTTTTACGAAATTCACCCTGACGGAAGTAAGGTTGAAAAAGTCCTTAATGAAAATTTTAAAATAGTTCACGGAAATGAATATGTTTTGAATTTCGGAGGACTAGAGATTTGTATAAAAGGAACAAAAGGTGAATTGATAGAAGGTGACTACAATATTGAAGTTAAAGGGAATGTGGATATAGAGTCAAACAGAATTGACTTGAATAAACATTTACCTTAATCGCCATTCACAAAAACGTTTGTAGATCCTGAAGTTATATTCCCTGCAACATCCACATCATCACCCATTCTAGCAACAGACTTATTGTTCACATAGACATTATCTGACCCACTCTTTATAGTGTCGGTATGAGGTGTGCAAACAGTTGTTCCTATTGAGTGAGTAAAGGTTGAATCACCTTTTCTTTCGACCCTTCTGTCATTGGCATAAACATTTTGTGAAGCATCATCTCCGTCAAGTGATGTTGTAGTGTCGCACCCATGTCCAGTGGTGCAAGTATCATTTTCTCTTGCTATTCCTGGCATTATTCTTCACCTAGAGTTTCCGAATCATCATCATTAAACCTTATAGAGTAAGGTTTTCCGGTCTCTGGATTTATTTTGGTGTGATTGCTTGTGATATAGAATTCCTCATTGGATTTCATCTCTATTTTACCCAGAAACTTAAAAATAGTATCTTCATTAAAGACTATAGAATTATCATTCTCTATAAATTCTAATTTGGATAGAAGAGTCACTAATCTGTCTAACTTGTCTTCCGGAATCCTAGAAAGTATTTCTAAAACTCTAATATAATTCTCTGAAGGATCTTTTGGGATACTGAACTCTAATTGAGTTTTCATTTTTGACCCTTTTCATACAATTCAATATTAGTTCCGTTTGTTGGGTCATATGAATTGGAAATTTCGTTCCATCTAAAATTATGTTTTGCCATAAAGGCATCTCTTTTATCAACTTCTCTTTGAATGGAATCGTGGACGTTAAAATACTTTCCGACTAGCACTAAACAGAAAGGTGAAACGGTTAATGCCACCCCAACATATATTACAAAAAAATATCTGAAAAATACTTCCAAATAATTTGATACATACTTAAAACTTCTTTTAAATCTATTCATCATAATTCATACTCACTTATTTTCAAAAGAAGATCCCCTTCATGAAAAATCAATCTATGGATTTCATTTTTAGGAATCTTAATGGTGTCACCTTTTTTCAATTCAAAGGGCATCTGGTTATCAAATTGAAAAGACCATTTACCAACATATAAAACTTCAACTTCCCTGTCACGCAAATCTTCATGCCATATGAGGTCTTTTTCATCCACATCTTCAAACTTTCTCAAAAATGTTCTATTATCTATATAACTGTCAATGTAAGGTTTCACCAAAAAAAGTTTCCTCCACCTTTGAGACCTAAAGCTTTAGCATATCTTGGTAATCGACATGCCCAATATCCAGGTTTTGTTTTATCTTTCTTCTCATGACATTTATGTCTTGCTGCAAAACTTTTTCTTGCTTCTGGGTCATTTATTTTGGCAGATAATCCAGTTGTATCACCGAACTCAACTTTGATAATATTTCCTTTGTCATTCCTAACATAGACATAATATTTTTTTGAACCACCTCTTTTAGGTTTGTTCAATTCAACTTCAGGTTCTTCCGTCAAAGGGAAATCTAAAGGGACTTCCTCACCTTCATATAAGTCAAATTCACCAATATCAGTTTCTAATATTTCCAAATCAGATTCATTCAAGTTTTTGAGTTCATTTTCATTGTACATTCTTTTTGCTTCAATAAAGAATTCAAAAAATGATTTCGATCCCATTCTAAAAATATTTTCTGTGAAAGGTATCTTGTTGTTTATATGAAACTCTATTGCTTCTCTACAGCAAAATTCTTCATTTAAAAATGTCTTTATTGAATATCTCATTTTAAGGTGTCTTCAAATTTATCTAATTCATCTTTTACTTTTTCATATTTACTTTCTAATTTTTTAGCAAACTTAGCATCAAGTAAAGACCATACAAATAAAATTGATAGTCCCCACATAGCAATTTGACCAAAATATTTTACAGCAACGGACAAAAGGAATAATCCGATTATCCAAATAAGCATTTGTCTTTGTAATTTACTCATTTTAAACCTCTTATAATTATTTATAACATTATTTTTATCATTTGTCAATAGATTTATCTTGTTTTCGTTCCGAAAACTATATGTAAACATATTATATATAATTACTTTATATATTTAAATATAATATATATTATATAATATATTAATATAATAATATAATAAAAAGAATAATTAAATAATACTTTAGTATAGTTTTTCCTGGATTTGTTTTTATTTTAAAAAAAAGAGTTATAAATACAAATATGGTGAAAAATAGAGAGTACAGTGATATATCCTTATCTTTTGAAAAAAATCCTTTAACAGGGGATGTGAAAAAAGTTGAGAATGACCTTTCAATAAAACAATCTGTTAAAGTTTTACTTTTAACTCATTTCAATGAAAGACCGTTTCAAGAAGGAAAAGGTTCAAAGATAAATTCTCTTCTTTTTGATCTTAAAACTGTTGATGCAGAAAGGTCACTTAAATCAGAGATAAGAGATGTTCTTTTCAATTTCGAACCTAGAGTGAATGTTTTTGATATAAAAGTTAAGTCCAATCCCGATGACAATTATTTAAAAATAGAAATATTTTTCACAATATTAAACAGTCTGGAAGAAAATCAAGTTGATATAGCATTGACTAGAATTAGATAATAGGTAATAAGATGACACAAATAAAAATAACAGAACTCGATTTTTTTGAAATTAAACAGAACTTGACAAATTTTTTAAAACAGCAAGATGAATTTAAAGACTACGATTTTGATGGTTCTGCTATACAAGTTCTTTTAGACATATTATCTTCAAACACTTATTATAACTCAATGTATCAAAATATGGTATCTAACGAGTCATTTTTGGACTCTTCCATACTACGAGAAAGTGTAGTTTCAAATTCTAAAGTTTTAGGATACACTCCAAGGTCTCAGAAATCAGCACAAGCAAGGATAACTTTATTTCTAAAAGAAAATGTTCAAAATAATGGAACAGCAGTTCAACCTTCGCATGTAACTCTCCCCTCACATTCGAATTTTATATCATCAAATGATGGATCCAATTACATATTCACAAATTTAGAATCTCAAATACTCAATAACACTCAAAATTATGTAGATAATCAAGGGGTTACAAGAAAATTATATTCATCCACTTTCGACATCTTCCAAGGAATAAAAAACAATCAAGTTTTTTTAGTGGATTATAAAAATAATCCAGACCAGAGATTTATTATAGAGAATAATAAAATTGATTTAAATACGTTGGTTGTTAAAGTGAAAGAATCCAATGACTCCGAAGAGTTTGTATATACTAAGTCTGAAAATGTATCCAGAGTTGCTTCCGGTGACAGGGTTTACTGGGTTATTGAAAATGAAAAGGGGAACTACGAATTACAATTCGGAAATGATAGAATAGGTAGAAAGTTGATAGACTCTGCTCAGGTTAATTTGGAGTATTTGATAACTGAGGGGTCTGTTTGTAATAAATTTAAATTATTCAACTGGAATGATGTTTTAACCATTGAGGATCCTATAGATTCTTCTAATAATGCATCATATTCATTATATGAGATAGAATTAGTTTCTGAGTCCTTTGGTGGAGATGAAAAAGAAACAATAGAAGAAATAAAATTCGCAGCACCAAAGTATTATGAGTCACAGAATAGAGCTGTGACATCGAGCGATTATAGATTTCTTATTGAAAACAAGTATAAATCTGTAGATTCTGTTAAAACTTGGGGAGGGGAAGACAATGACCCTCAAGAATTCGGAAAAGTGTTCATATCCCTAAAACCTAAAGAAGGATATTTCATAACAGATTATGCTAAAGATGGAATTAAGAATGATATAATAAAAAAGTATAATGTTGTCACAATTCAATCAGAGATAGTAGACCCATATTTTACTTATATATGTTTAGATTCAACAGTTAAGTATAATTTAAATGAGATATCATATGGGGAAAATTTCGTAAAGGATTTAATACTCGAAAACTTGAGAGTTTTTAATGATCAGAACTTGGGAAAATTTGATTCATACTTTAGATTTTCTAATTTAGTGAACATCATAGATACTTCCCACACATCTATAAAATCTAATAATACGAATATTGTAATAAAAAATAAAATAGAAATATCTGCTGATGAGGATCATACATATTCTTCCAATTTCAATAACACTTTAGTTAGAGGAAGCATGGTCACAAACAGTTTTAATTATTCGGGTAAATCGGATTGTTTCATGGAAGATTCTGATGGAAAAATTTCAATATATCATACTGAAAATGAAATTAAGAAATTATTGAAGAAGGATGTAGGAACTGTCGATTATATAAAAGGTAAATTAAATATACCGAGTCTATTAATAGAATCTGGTAATAATTTAACTCTTGACATTTCATTCAAAACATTAGATAATGATTTAGTTCCTTATAATAATCAAATTTTTATTCTAGAGTTAGGTGATGTTGAATTGGATATGGTCAACATATCGAATCAATTTTAATTAAGGATATGCTAATTATATGAACTTTACTTTTTCAGATAAAAGAACTTCTTTACTCATAGGTGAACAAGTACCTGAGTTTCTTCATGAGTACGGTCCTAAGTTCATAAAATTTATCGAAAAATATTATGAGTGGATGGAAACTTCAAGAGTAGAAGTTACGGTTGAATATATAAACGATAACGGTTCTGATTTAACTTTAGATTTAAGTTCAAAAATTGAAACAGATAAACCTCAGATACAAGGTCTTCACACAAATAGTTTATCCAGAGTTTTATCGGCAGATAAAATAGATAGAAACAATTACATATTTCAAGTCAAACATTATAATAAAGATTTTGAAGTTGATCTAGAAAACCCCACAGGAGACCCTTCACCTCCTAAACATTCAATAAGAAATGAGATAACGAAAGGTTATTCTGTTGATGAGAGTTTGATTTTCCTAAATGACCCTTATTCAGATTTAACAGGAGTTAACGGTAATATAAAATTAAAAGTTAAATCTTTTATTCAGCAACCGACAATGGCTTCCAAAAACACATGGAATTCAAATGATATTGATTTGACCTTAAACTCTCATGTCGATCTTTTCATGAAAGAGTTTCTAGAGGCATATCCTCTAAGTTTTCCTAGTATAAGTGAGAGTTTAGATATCAATGATAAAGTGAACGAAAATCAAACCGTGGAAGACTTTAAAAGATTTCTTGTTAAGCATTCTAGAGAATTTTATCAGTCAAAAGGAACGGAAGATTCGTTTAGGTATCTCTTTAGAACAGTTTATAATAAAGAAATTGACATGTATTATCCTGAAGACGATATTCTAAAAGCTTCCGATAACACTTATTACAATTCGAGAGTTTTGAGAATGCTACCTAAAGATTCGTTAGATATCGACTTGAAATCCAGATATGTTACTGGAGAAACTAGTGGCGCTACTGCTGTAATTGAGAATTATTATTTTAAAAAATCATTCAATAGAAATTTGGTAGAACTGGAATTAAACTCTTCAACTATAAAAGGCGTTTTCAGTGTAAATGAAAATTTGAAAATTATTAATGATGAGCAGGTCCCAGAAAATATAGGAACAGTCTTATCTTCACTACAGAGTATAGAAGTTCTGAAAACTTCCACAGAGAAATTCAACTTAGGTGAAAAGATTATCCTAGATAAAAATCTAAACAGAATCCAATTACACGAAATACCTTTAAATTTGAGAACTGAGTATATTGAACTTGAAGTTGAAAAACTCGAGGAAGGTAGAATATATGGTTTTGAAATATCTAATCCTGGAAAAGGTTACTCATTAGGAGATAAAATACTTTTCGATAATGAAGATGTTCATATCAAGTCATCCCCTAAAAGATTTTTAAAAGCATATGTTTCCGAACTTTGCCACTCAGGTTCTATTAAGAAAATAAAAGTCGTTTGTGAAGGAAGAGGTTACGTTAAACTTCCCAAGATAGTTTCTATAGGGAATAGAGAATATGATGAAAGTGATTCCCACAATGCAGTAATAAATTTTATTTCAGAGAATGTTGGAAAAGCAAAGACAATTAAAATAATCAACAACGGATTCGATTACGGTCAAGATAAAGTTAAAATTGATTTGAATGGAGATTCTAATCACGATTTAGAATTAAATTTTGGATCAATTTCCGATGATGCTGGGGAATTTTTAAACAATAAAGGTTTTTTATCAGATACTAAGGTTTTACAAGATTCCTTTTATTATCAGAAATTTTCATATGTTATAAAATCTGATGTCTCTCCAAAAGATTACAAAGACTTGGTTAAGAGGTTAGTACATCCTGCCGGAACCAAATTTTTTGGGGAATATTATATTACAAGTCAGGTTGATGCGAGTGTTAAAGTTAATCAAAATAAAGTGAGTGAGATAGAATTGAATGATAGAAATCATATAGGTAAATATTCTAATACAGTTTTAGATGAATGGAACCTATATGATAATTTTGATAACACTGAAATACGACAGAATGACTTGATTCCTACAGTTATTGAAAATGATGACGATTATAAATTTTTAAAATTAAGTGGGACGGTAAGTTTGAATGAGAATTCTGATACTGTTGTAGGGACAGGAACAGATTTTTTAACATCAATTTCTTCGGGTGATTTTATTATGATACAGGATCAAGGTTTTGAGGTGGTTTCTGTGGTGAGTGATTTGGAGATGACTTTGAGTCAACAGTCGAACGAAACTTTAACTTCTGAGAATGTTTTAATTAGAACTTCACAAATAGATACAGCAGGGTAAAAATGGCTACTAATCCTTTCTTCAATAAAAATTACACATCCACGGAAGAGCAGAAACTCTATGATGATCTAATGACAGAATCTATTCAGATTCACGGAATAGATGTGGTTTATCTTCCGAGAGATGTTCAAGAAGTTAACCCAGTTTTTCAAGACGTAGATATTTCTAGATTCACTGAAACTCATGAAATAGAAATGTTTGTTGATGATGTTAATGGATTCCAAGGTGAAGGTGACTTTCTCTCTAAATTTGGAGTAGAGATTCGTGACAGTTTAGAGATGACCGTTATGGTTAAAAGATTTGAATCTTTGAATATCGGTAAACCTAAAGAGGGGGATTTGGTATTTTTTCCTTTCACTAAACAATTATTTGAAATAATGTTTGTTGAAGATGAGCAAGTATTCTACACCCTTGGTGAAAAATTTGTATTTAGATTGAAGATGGAACTTTTTGAATATTCTAATCAAGTCATAGAAACAGGAGTTTCTGACATTGACGATATTTTACTTTCCGAGGCATATTCCATTCAATTGCCAGTAGCATCTTCCACAGATGATTTTATTTTAGGTCAGAAAGTGTTTCAAGGTGATTCTTACGAAAATTCTACTGCTAGGGGAACAGTTTCTAAATGGGTAAAGGAAACTTCTGCAGATTTAGGTAGTTTGGAATTAGTAACTGTTAGAGGTAAATTTTTAGAGACTGAAACAGTTAAAAGTGTTGCTGATAGTTCTGGAAATATTGTGAGTTGTCAATTAGATTTACCTGATAATTATGAGGATATTGAATTAGAAGATATCAATAACGAACTTGATGATAATATCGATTTTGAATCTGAAGCAGATAAGGTGATAGACTTTTCAGAAAACAATCCTTTCTCAGAAGATGATTATTAATCTTATAAATAATTTCTGACATGTCTTTATATCAAGAGTATTTTTATCATAAAACAATATTTAAAAGTGTAGCCACATTTGGAACACTGTTTAATGATATCACAGTTAAAAGAACAGATAAAACGGGAAAAGTCTTGCAAGACTTAAAAGTTCCTCTAACATATTCCCCAAGAGGTAAGTTTTTATCTAAAATTTACGAGACCGCAGGATCTAAAACCAAGAAAACATCAATCAATCTTCCTGTTATTGGGTTTGAAATTTCAGCATTCACTTATGACCCTACCAGAAAGCAAAACAGTTTAAATAAAAGATTTCATACCACTGATGATAATAAAGTTAAAAGGTCTTACAGTCCAGTTCCGTATAATATAACTTATTCAGTTTCGGTATATGTTGAGAACTTTGATGACGGTCTTCAGATTGTTGAGCAGATCGTACCGTTTTTTGACCCTCACTTAAATATACCATCTAAACTTATTTATGATGATTTGAGCATTGTTGATGATGTTTCCGTATCTCTTAATGATGTTAGTTTAGATGAAACTTACGAAGGTCCTTTTACGGAAAAAAGAATGATAATGTGGAATTTATCATTCACAATGAAAACGAATATTTTTAAACCTGTAGTTGAATCCAATGTCATTAAATCGGTTGAAAGTCATCTAAGGTCTACACCAACCGGAAATTCCGGAGAAGTTACCCCTGAGGAAATAGTTCAATCAAAACAAGACGGAACTTCCTCATCATCTATTGTAGAACCAGGAATGGACAGTTCTGGAGAACCGACATCCAAAAGGGAAGAGTCGGTTCCAAAAGAGCAAATAGATGCTGAAGATAATTACGGTTTTATAACAGATTTTCTTGACGGAATATAAAAAATGTAGTATAATATGAATTTGAATGAAATGTTAAATCTTGAAGATGAGTTGGAATTGAAATCTTTTGAAGAATCTTCTGATAGTTCTGGAGAATCTTCTGACAGTTCTGGAGAAGTTGTTTCCGATGAAAAATCTTTAATAGAAGTGAAAGATGAAGTAGACTCATTCCAAGAAGAAATAGTAGAAAACAGAAGAGAAGATTATAATTGTGCCAGAAAAAATTTAAAAAATGCTTTAAAAGTTGGTTCAGAATCTCTGGAGGATTTATTAGAGATAGCAAAAGCATCTCAAAGTCCTAGGGCATACGAGGTTATATCAACAATGGTTAAGAATGTATCAGAAGCGTCTGACAAATTGATGGATGTGCAGAAAAAATTAGAAGAGTTGGAAATTTCCTCTGATTCTGAAAATCCTTTAAATAAATTAGATAAATTAGAATTGACGCAAAATACAAATACAATATATGTCGGCTCAACGGCAGATTTGCAACAACTAATACAAGAGAGTATGGGGACAAGAGAAATAACTCCTATCAATAAAACTGAAGATAAAATTATAGATATTTCCACTGACGAAAAAGATGAGTGAGGTTATATGCCTTTTTATGAATATGAATGTAAAAGTGAAAATTGCGATCATCGATTTGAGAGAAGACAGGGTATAAATGATAAACCATTAGTCACTTGCACCAAATGCGGAGAGAAAACATTAGCAAGAGTTTTTCATACTTCTGCCATTATATTTAAAGGGTCTGGGTTCTATACCACGGATTATAAGAATAAAAAATGATTGAAGATGTAGAAGAAATAGATCATTTTCAAGGAAACCCTCTTGTCAAAAAAGCTGGAGCAAAAATAAATTTCACAAAAGAACAGATTGAAGAGTTTATCAAATGCTCCAAAGATCCTTTCTATTTTATTGAAAAGTATATGAAGATCATTACTATCGATAGTGGTGTTCAGTTAATCAAACTCTATCCTTTTCAAAGAGAAATGATTGACATGTTTATCCGAGAGAAGTTTGTACTTGCCAAATGCGCTAGACAGTCAGGAAAAACAATCGGAGTGGAATCATTTATTCTTTGGTCTATTTTGTTTAATGATAATTACAGAATCGGTATGTTTGCGAATAAGTTTGATACATCCAAAAAGATTCTGAAAGAGATTAAGTATTCATATGAACAACTTCCGATGTGGTTGCAGCAGGGAGTTATCGCTTGGAATAAGCACAGTATTGAATTAGAGAATGGGTCAATGATTAATGCGTCTGCCACCTCAGGAGACTCTGGACGGTCAAGAACATATAACTTAGTATTCTTGGACGAGTTTGCCTTTGTTCCTGATTATGTTGCAGCAGACTTCTTCAATGCGGTATATCCTACAATATCTTCAGGACACAATACAAAAGTTATAATTATCTCCACTCCAAACGGTTTGAACTTCTTTTATAGAATGTGGACAGAGGCGGAGGAGAATAGATCCAGTTACAAAACATTTCAAGCTAATTGGAGAGATGTTCCAAATAGGGATGATGATTGGGCAAAAGAAACTCTTGCTAATGTCGGAGAGAAAGCATTTCAACAAGAGTATGAATGCGATTTCTTAGGTTCATCAAACACTTTAATATCAACCACAAAAATTAAAGACATGGTTTGGAAAAAACCTATCAAAAAAACGCAACAAGGATTATCTTTATTAGAAGATCCGAAAAAAAATCACCAATATGTTTTAACGGTGGATTGTTCAAGGGGTGTAGGACAAGATTACTCCGCAGCAGTTGTTGTAGATGTCACTCAATTTCCCTATAAGGTTGTTGCGAAATATAAAAACAATGAAATATCACCTATACTTTTTCCGAATGTGGTATTTGATATAGCCACTTATTATAATGAAGCAATGGTTCTAGTTGAAGTGAATGACATTGGAGAATCTGTAGGTCATGCCTTACATAATGATTTAGAGTATGAAAATGTTGTCATGACCGAACATGGAGGAAGAAAAGGTCAGAGAGTTTCTTCTGGGTTTGGCAAAACTTCTTTCTATGGATTAAGGATGACTCCTAAAGTTAAGAAGATTGGAACAGCAATATTGAAAACCTTAATTGAATCCGATAAATTGGTCATTCAAGATATTGATATTATATCAGAATTGTCAACTTTCGTTCAGAAGAGAACGTCATATGAAGCTGAAGAAGGATATCATGACGATTTAGTTATGTGCTTAGTTATATTTGCTTGGTTAATTAATCAAGAATATTTTAAAGAACTTACGGATAATGATATTCGTAAGAAATTAGAAAGAGAAAAAGACTTTGAAACCTTTGAAAATCACCTACCTGCAGGATTTCATATCGGTGGCAATGATTCGGAAACTTTTAAGGATAAAGACGGTGATGTATGGGAAGTTGTGAATTATGACCCATACAAAATATTCTGATTTTTGAAAAATCTATAATTTATAAATATTTGTGAAAATTGTTTTGCTTATAAAGGAGTTAAGTTATGGCATCACTATTAAGTCCTGGTGTTTTAACTAGGGAGATTGATTTAACAACTGTTGTACCTGCTGGAGCTTCCACTGAAGGTGGTATTTCACTTTTAACACATTGGGGTCCAGCTGATAAACTAGTATTAGTTTCTAGTGAAAATGAATTAGCTGAAAGATTCGGAAAACCTTCAGATGATAATGCTGCTGGGTGGTTTACTGCTAAAAATTTCTTATCATATTCAAATTCATTATATGTAGTAAGAGCATTGGATAAGACTCTTGCCTTAAATTCAACACAATCTGGTGTTGGAGTACTTATTGAAAATTCTGATAAAGTTGATTCCTACTCAGGAGCGGAAGGTATCTGTGCTAGATATCCAGGAAAAATTGGAGATTCTCTTAAAGTTTGGATTGCAGATTCAGCAACTTTCAGTGGTTCTACTTATGAGAGTGAATTCACTGCTGGAGCACCTGACCTAGATGAGATTCATGTATTAGTTATCGATGAAGATGGTCTCTTCTCTGGTGTTAAAGGAACAATCTTAGAAAAATATGAATTCCTTTCTAAAGTTTCTGATGCTAAAAATAGAGATGGTTCTTCCAATTATTATAAACAAGTCCTCAATGACAGGTCTGAGCATATATCTGTTTTGAGTGACCTGCACATTGATTGGGGCAAAAAGTTTGCTGTAGTCTTAGACGATTCCAATCCTGCTGGTTTATCTTTATTATTAAATGCTGCTGATTGGGATCTTGCTGGTGAGATTAAAGTATCTCTAGACGGTGGTGCTGACGGAACAATGGATTCCACTGCCGGAGCAGCTGCCATTGAATTAGGTTATGACCTTTTTGCTGATGACGAACTTGTTGATGTTAGTTTTCTACTAGCAGCAGACGGTGGAGTTAGTCTTGCTAATAAATTATTAGACCTTGCTTCAACTCGACAAGATTGTTTAGCAGTTATATCCCCAGAGAAGGGTGATGTAGTAAATAATGTTAATCCTTTTGCTAGTGTTAAAAATTACAGAGATAATTTAAGTCTAGGTGGATTAAAAGATTTGAAATCTAGTTACATTGTAATGGACGATAACTGGAAATATCAATTCGACAAGTATAATAACGTTAATCGATGGGTTCCATGTAACGGAGACACCGCAGGATTAATGGCTGAGACTGATTTGGAAAAAGCATTATGGTTTAGTCCAGGAGGAAGGTCATTAAAGAATGTTATTAAACTTGCTTGGAAATCTAAAAAATCTGAGAGGGATGTACTATATCCTCTAGGTGTAAATTCAATAACAACTTTCCCAGGAGAGGGAGCAATTCTATATGGTGATAGAACAATGCTTCAGAGACCTTCTGCTTTCGATAGAATTAATGTAAGAAGATTGTTCTTACATCTTCGAAAAGTTATTGCAAGAGCTTCTAGGTCGTTGTTGTTTGAACAAAATACTGAATTCACACGAAGAAGATTTATAAATATAGTTGAACCAGTTCTCAGAGAGATACAAGGTAGACAAGGAATAACCGACTTCAAGGTTGTTTGTGACTCTACCAATAACACAGGAAATGTAATTGACCAGAATAGATTTATCGGTGATATCTACATTAAACCTGCTAGAAGTATCAACTTTATAGAACTTAACTTTGTTGCTGTTAGAACAGATGTTGAGTTCAGTGAAGTTGTAGGAAATTAATAGGAGATAGAAATGCCAAATATTGAAGAATTTAAAGCTAAATTTATTGGGAGTGGTGCTAGAGCCAATCTTTTCAAATTAACATGGGATGATGGTCCTAACTCTCCTACTATCAGTCAAGGTGGTGCCGATATTAAGGAATTTTTATGTAAAATTTCCTCTTTTCCTGCTTCCAGCATAACACCTCTTCCTGTACAGTATCAAGGAAGAACTATTAAATTAGCTGGAACCAGACCTGAGTATGCTGACTGGACTATTACTGTAATGAACGACGAGGATATGGCTATTCGAAGAGCATTAGAATCTTGGATGTTTGAAATTAATAGTACAAGAGATAATACTATGGCAGGTGGACCTTCTATGGAATTCTATAAGAGAACCGCTCAAATTACAGGAATCGGTAAAACTGGAGATCAAGGTTTGGGAGGATATAAATTTTTTGGTTTATTCCCTTCTGAAATCGGAGAGGTAAGTTTGGATTGGTCTAATGATGCTATCCAAGAATACACTGTAACTTGGTCTTTTGACTATTTTGAAGATTTGAATAGTTCTGGTTTAGAAAATCAATAATAAATTTTTTATTATATAACATGATAAAGAGTTCTACTAAATAATGGTAGAACTCTTTTATATTATACAGTGGAGAAAATATGCCGAAAATATTAGGATATGAATTTGATTTATTCAAGTTTTTAAGAAATAACGAAGATGAGAAACTTGATATGCCAGTATTGAATGAACCTAATGATGATGGTTCTAAGATATTTGAGGTCAGAAAAGAAGACGGAGCAGGTGTATTTTTTGCTTCCGGTCAATCTCTAAACTACAACCAAACTATTAATAATGAAAATGATTTGATTAAGAGATATAGAGTAATGGCAATTCAACCAGAAGTTGACGAAGCTGTAAATGATATTTGCATCGAATCTATAGTTATTGAAGAGGGAAATGATGTAGTTTCGGTCAATATGGACAACACAAAATGGAGTAAATCTCTCCAGAAGAAAATAATAAATGAATTTGAAAACGTTTTAGATTTGTTAGAGTTCCGAACCAAAGGATTTGAAATATTCAAATCATGGTATATTGACGGTAGAATATTCTATCAGAAAGTTCCACATAAACAAAAAAGCAAAGGTCTTCAATCAATCAAAAGATTGGATTCTTTAAATGTTAAAAAAGTGAAAGAAGTTCACAAAGAAGTTGATAAAAAGACTGGAATAGAAGTTATTAAAAACATAAGTGAGTACTACATGTACACTTCTACCAGTGATTCAACTCCAAATTACAATATGGCATACTCTAAGAGCAATCCAGTTTCTAGTGTTAAGATACCGATTGATAATATTGCTTATTCTCATTCTGGAATGTATGACGGAACTAAAAATTTGATTTTATCACATCTACATAAAGCAATCAAACCTCTTAATCAATTGATAATGCTAGAAGATAGTGTTGTAATCTATCGTATATCGAGAGCTCCCGAAAGAAGAATTTTTTATATTGATGTTGGAAATCTTCCTAGAACTAAAGCAGAACAGTATCTTCAAGATGTGATGAGAAGATTTAGAAATAAATTGGTTTACGATTCTGATACAGGTGATGTGAGAGATGATAGAAAATATAGCACAATGACCGAAGATTATTGGTTGCCTAGAAGAGAAGGAAAATCAGGAACAGAAATTCAGACTCTTCCTGGAGGTCAAAATTTAGGTGAGATTGAAGATGTCGAATACTTCAAAAAGAAACTTTACAAATCTTTGAATGTCCCAACATCTAGACTAGAGCAGGAGACTGCTTTTAATATGGGTAGAAGTGGGGAAATAACAAGGGACGAGGTTAAGTTCTCTAAATTTATTGGAAGACTGAGAGTGCGATTCTCCGAAGTATTCTTTGATATTCTTGGAACACAATTAATCATGAAAGGTATATTGACTAAAGAGGAATGGGAAAAGAATAAACAAAGAATTGAATTTAAATTTCATAACAATTCTTATTTCTCCGAGTTGAAAGAAATTGAAATGCACACAGAAAGATTCCGTTTAGCACAAGAAGCAGAATCTTTTGTCGGTGAATACTTTTCTAGAAAATGGGTTAAGAATAATATTTTTAATTTAAATGATGTAGAGATTGAAGAAATGAAAAAGGAAATCGAAAAAGAAACTTCGGGAGGGGAACTCGGAGATGATGATTTTGATGATGCTGGAAGTTTTGGTAGTGTTGCTGGACCCCCTAAATCCTCACCTTCACAAAATTCTTTTGGAACGAATTTTGATTCTGTAAATTATGTTACCGATGAAACTGGTGTTGACGAGGAACTTATAATTGAGGAAGAGTCTATTTTAAGAACTTCTAATCTTAAAAATATAAAAGATATATTAAATAAATAGTAAAATGAAAAAAATAAATTTTGATATTGTGTTAGAAAATTTATCCGAAAATCAATTGAACAGAGATTTTGGGGAATTTTTTAATATTATAAATTCGGATGACAGTTTATTTTCTGTTAAGTTGGACGAAAAATGCAATGTTTCCGAAATAGACAATGATTTCAATAGTTTATTTGGAAAGATTCCTAAAAAGTTGAATCAAATGGAGAGATTTCATCATTCGAAACACACCTCTCAAGATTTCAATTTTTCTTTTGATGTCAGGACAGAGAGGGTATCATATAAAGATATAAATTTAAGTTTTAGTTCTTTATTCGGTCAAAATTATGAAGAATGTGAAAGTAAGAATGTAGAAAGTTTCTTCAGAAAAATAGAAAACTCAAAATTGGAAGTTCAATTCAATGAAAATTTTGATAAAGATGTTTTTATAAAATTGGATGAAAATTTTGAATCTTTCTTTGATTGTCAGAGAGTTGAATCGATTATTTCCCCTAAAAATGAAATTGATTTTAATATTTTTAGAGAGAATGTTTCACTTGACTTTAAAACTCTTAATCATGAGTTCTCTTCATATTTTCCTAAATTAGAGGAAATATCTCAAAATAAAAATATTAAACAGTTGAAAGAATCTTTAGAAGAGATTCAACCTACTGAAATTGTTTGTGATTTCAATTTAAAATTCATTGATGAATCTTTTGATAAATTGGAAATGAATCAAGAGTTTCAAAATTTCTTTGATGTTCATGCTGACATGGTGTCGGAGAATTCTATTGTAAAAGCTTTAGATATAGACCTAACAAGAAGAAGAGTTGGTAAGGAAAGCTTAGAAACATTTAAATCAGACCCTTTAGAGTTTTTTGTCCCAGAATTCGGTTCCAAATCTAAACTAAAAGATGAGATAGTAAAAGAGACCGATCAAATAATTGAAAATAAAATTGAAGATATTGAGGAAAAATATAATTCTATATTGAATTCTGAACTTGACCAGATTCATAAAAATAATCAAAAAAATATAGATTTATTAAAAAAAGAGCATGACAGAAAATTGAATAATATGTTAAATGAATTTAATTTATTCAAAAAAATGATGGTAGAGCAAATGTCCAGTGTTAAATCTACTTTTCTATCTGCAACTTCTGGTGGTGGTGCTGTCAATATACTAGATATGCATGATGTTGATAAGTCAAACCTTCAAAATGGTGTCAGTTTATCTTATAATAGTTCTTTGAAAAAATTTGAACTTGTCGATTCGGGAAGTGGTGTTGATAATGTGCTAGATATGGGAGATGTTGATACGTCAAACCTTCAGAACGGTTACATCTTATCTTATGATAGTGCTTCTGAAAATTTTAAATTTGTTGATGCAGGAAGTGCAGGATCGACTTCAACTTTAGATTTGATGGATTCCTTCTGTTTTGACGTGACACAAGAAGATTTAGATAATGGGTACTACGATCTACCCCACGTAGCTGATCCGAATTATTATAATCTATCTGAAATTATAATTAATGGTATGCAAAATAATTTTCCGGATCAATACACTTTTATCTCAACTTCCAGGATAGATATATCAACTTTATCTCTATCTGTAGGTGACAAAGTTAGAATTCTTTATATAAAATCTTAAAAAAATATTTTTTTTCCGAAATCTCTAATTTCCATTATACATATATAATAGTGTATTGAAATTTTGATGTTTTATATGATGCTATAGAATCTAGATTTTAAAGGAATTTAGATATTCTGTTGTATTGTTGAAGTAATATTTTAATAAAATTATTTTTTCCATATCTCCCTTTTTAATCTTTTCGTTATAGGCAATTTATTTGCCAAAATCTTTTGAATTTTGAAATTATAGTTAATGATTTGTTATTTCTTTTATTTTAAAGGAGTAAAAATGGCTTTAAAATTTAGAGGTTCTTCTCAGATTAGAGATGCTTCTGTTAGTTTGGATAAAATAGCTCATGTTCCTTCTAAAACCGTTCTAGGAAGAAAATTAGACTCTTCTGGTGAAATGGCATCATTGAATTCTTCTGACTTCAGAGATGTGGCAGAATTAAGCCCTTCTGATGACGTTGAATTTAATTCAATGACTGCTAACACCTTAGATGCTACTAATTCTTTAGTTTCCTTAGGTTCTTTAGATGTGAATGGAGTAGATTCTGCCGGATTAACGACTCTAACACAAACCCTTTCTGCTAATGTTGCAGGAAATACTTTAAATGATGCTGAAATAACTTCTTCTATGGACGCCTTAGGGACTTCAACGCTAAACTCAGGTTTAGTTGTTTCATCTAACCCACTAATCACGGACACTATAACTGTCGGTGAGGCTGGTGATGTTGGTACTCTTACTAACATATCTGGAGATATGAATCTATTAGACCCTGCAGCAACTTTAACCACGGTGGATATGGACGTAACCGAGGATTTAACCATTAATGGTGAGTCCGCACACACAGGTTCTCTTCTATCTTCATCAAATGTTAAAATTGACGGAGGAACTATTGATGCTACCATAGGATCTACAGCAGCTGCTTCAGGAAAGTTTTCAACTTTAATTGCTTCAGACTTGACAGTCGGAGGAGATTTATTACAAGTTTCTTCTGATAAAACTGCAAATTTTGAAACAGATAATTTGAAAATCTCTGATCCTTTATTGCTTTTAGGTAAAGACAACCCTGCGGATGTTTTGGACTTAGGTTTAATTTTTTCTTATGGTATTATACCTGCTAGCGATTACGCCATAACTAATGGTTCTTTCGATAGTGATTTGTCAGGATGGCAAACTCATATTTCCGGAGGAGCTCATTTTGGGGTTGATTATAATGCTGGCACCTCTGATGTTACACTTAGAACTGACAATGGGCATGGTAACGTATCCGTTGGAACTCTATTGTTTCAGAGGGTTGAATTTACACCTAGTTCTGGAAAACAGTACAGGTTTAAACTTGAAGTTAAAGATGATGGTATGCATACTGCAGGCCAATTGCAACTTTCCTACTGGGATTTAAATTCCACTCCAGTTGCAACCCAAATTGGACCTATTCAAAATAAGAATTATAACGGTTCTCAAATTTCTACAGGGGATATCCTTGAGTCCAATCTTATAGATATGGATTCAGAAGGACTTTCTGGAGGATTTTATATTGCTGTGAGACATCACCACAGTCAGAACGTTAATACTCTTAGCACCTCTGCTGTTACTATTGACGATGTTAAGTTGTATGAATATGATACTGCAACTCAGCAAGAGATTGAGTACATTAATCCAATTACTGCAGGATATTCCGGTATAATCAGAGATGCTGACCAAGAGGATGGTATCAACAAGTTCAAATTATTTGAAACTCAAGCTGATTTATCGGACACTAGTAATGTTGATTTTTCTAATGGAAATTTAGCAGTTCTAGATTCTCATATTAAAGGTGATATTAAATTCAGAGATGCTGTATCTATTGGATTTGATAGTTCTGGAGATGTATCTGGTTCTGCTTTGTTTTATGGTCATAACGATGTTGCTATAAGCACCACCGTTAATGTTGATGCTGTACAGCATGATGATATTGACTTTTTATCTTTGGACACCTCACTTGAAGGAAGTTCAGCTTCCAATTCAAAACTTTCCTCCGAAAAAGCTATCAAATCTTACACCGATGCTCAAGTTGCTTCTGGTGGAAGTGATGATGATTTGGAAGTTAGAGAAATCAAGATGGCTTCTGAAGACGATAACGGAGATGTATCTCTCGTTAAAGTTAAAGAAATTATAGAATATATTGATTGCGATTCAAGTAATTCAGATGTGAGTACGGAAGTTATCACACTTTCAAATAATTATGATTCTGAATTTATTTCCATGTCCAAAGTTTTTATGAATGGTCAGAAACTTAGATATGGTGCCGAATTCGATTATATTTTACAAAATGATAATGAATTGAAAATTGTTTCGGATATATTAACTTTTGGAGATCAATTTGAGGTAAGGTACTTTATAGCATCTGACTCAGAATCTTCAGGATCTTTTGATGGAGGGGCAGGTTCTAATGAATCAAATACTCCAATATTCCCTGATCCAACTGATTATGGAACAGAAGAAAACGATAACGTTTCTGTTTGGGAATCAACACCTCAAGACGTTTTAGCTAACGGAGATTTTGAGACTGCTGATAATTGGACAGATTATTCTTATCCTGACACAAATGCCTTCGGTGAAGATTTTACTTTCGACACTAGTTGGGATGAAGTCAATAAAAGACAGAAGTTATGTATTTCTAACGGATATGGACCTTCTGCTAGAGCTATTACAACGCAGGAAATTCATTATCCATTTGTTGACGGTGAAACTTACAAAGTTAAATTTAATGTTTTTTATGATCCGAATAATATAGTAAGTTCGGCTATGATTTACCCAACAGTTTGGAGTGAAACGCAGACGTTAACTCCCAATAATGCTTACAGTTCATTTAAAAGTGAGATGTACTATGTTGATCAATTATCTGTAGGTCAAGAAGTTTCAGTATCTTTTGTAGCAGACCATAACACTGTGGATTCTATAAAAGTTGGAGCTCAACTTAGACAACAACAGTATTTTGCATCTAATGCAGGTCACACAGGAACTTGTGTATCTATTGATAATTTTATGTTGACGGATGCTAATGATGTTCCGTTAACTAGAAGTATAACTATGGTAGCTTCTTCAGCTTCTGGAAATGATGGCAATTTAGAGGAAGGTTCTGCTAACGGATTGAATATTTCTATTCAAACTGTAGGTTGGCCTGCTCCAGCACATATTCCTTTCTACTTTGATACGGATATGTCTGAAAGTGATTTCCAAGGAAGTAATGTTCCTTTTGCTAATTCCGAACCTATTAAAAAAGGTACAGGAAAAAGAACTGTTGTTGATAATGGTACAGGAGCCGTTACTTGGGCAGGAGCAAATATTTTTGTAACTAACCCTCAAGGTCAAAGTACAGCATTCATTTTTGTTGCTGACAATTTATTATGTTCTGCCAAAAGTTATGAACTTTATATTCCTCACCCAGAAGATGGTGAAAACACTAAACTAGCCTCAATCTCAGGTAATGTTACCTTGAGTCAAGACCAATCAAATATTGATTGGAGAAATGCTAATTGTGCTGACACATCGTCGTTTGATTCTTTAACTAGAGTTAATGTTTCACCTGTAGGTGGAGATAATGATACTGTTTACTTGAACGGTTCTAATATGATGACTTCTGTTCATGCTACAGGAACTTGGGAATTGATTAGTAACACTGTAGGAGCAAGTCCTACGTCAGGAAGTTTTGACATTAATAATAATGATCAAATTCTTGTTGCTAATTTAAGTACACAAGCTCCTGGACCAGGAAGCTTTACTATTAGGGTAACTGTCGGTGATGATGTTTTAGAACTGAATTGCAGTTTTGCCCATGTGGATGATTAATAATAAATTTTGATTTTTTAAATAATTTTTAACAAATTAAATTTTTAAGGAGTAAAAATGGCTTTAAAATTTAGGGGTATAACCCAGATTAAGGATGCCTCCGTATCTCTTTCTAAAATAGCTGATGTTAATTCTAAGACTATTTTAGGAAGGCATGAAACTACCGAGGGGTTCGGTATAATGAAAGCATTAACGCCACTTGAGGCTAGACAAGTTCTAGAATTAGATAGTGCTGCTGATGCTGTATTTAGTACTTCCGAAGCTGGATCGATTACTGCTAATTCTTCATTGATTTCTAGCGGTACTTTGACTGTTTCTGGTACTACTACATTATCGGGTCCATTAAATGCTAATGGATCAAATAACACTTTAAATGATGCCACAATAACAAATGCTTTAGTTGTTAACGGATCATCCACCATGCAAAGTGGAGCAACCGTAACAGGACTAACTGAGACAGATACTTTAACAGTTAATTCTGATGCTACTATGAATGCGGATGTTGATGTTACAGGAACTATATCATCTTCCAATGCTACCATAACTGGAGATTTGGAAGTTGGTGGAAAGATTGTTCATAATGGAACTGCTGCAGATGAAAAATTAACTTCATCTAATGTTGAAATATCCGGAGGATCAATTGATGGTACTAACATAGGACAGTCTGTTCCTGCATTAGGAACTTTCACATCTTTGGAAGCTACTGGAGACTTGACTGTTAGTGGAGACTTGACTGTTAGCGGAAGCTTAACTAGTTTAGAAACTTCTAGCATGCTTGTTAAGGATCCTATGATTCTTTTAGGAAGTGGTAACGCTAGCGATACTGACGATCTTGGATTTGTCGGACAATCTAGTGCTGGATGGCACGGTCTTGTAAGAGATGCTGATGACAGTGGAAAATTTAAATTATTCTCCACCGCACAGGATCTTTCTACAGTAAATGTTGTTGATTTCGGACAATCTTCAAAAGGAACTTTGGTTTCTGACATTGAAGGTAATATTGAATTTGACACTGATATTAACATTATCTTAACTGGTGATGTTACTGGATCCGGAGTTTTCTCCGGAAACAATGACGTATCTATTACTGCAACTATAGCAGATGTTTCAATTCAAATAGATGATCTTGATTTTGTTTCGACTGACGTTTCCCTAGGTGGTAATTCTTCTTCTGATACAGAAATTCCTTCTCAGTTAGCTGTGAAGACTTATGTTGACAGTAAGATTGCTACAGGTGGATATGATTCGGCTGATTTAGAATCAATGGACACGTTAATGTCTAATGGAACAGAATTTGTTCCTGTAAAAGAGGCATTTGAGATGAAAACTATTGAAGTTGCTGACTTGGGCGGCCAAGAAAGTATCAGTAGTATTGAATTATCGGCAAGTTCTGATGCAGTTGATGCTAACTATGAAGCACTTTCAAACATTTTTCTAAATGGTCAGAAATTGCGATATGGTGCTGATGCTAATGCTCAGAAAGCGGATTATTATTTCGATGATAACGCATCTTCCGAAAGAAAAGTTTTAGTTCTTTTGGGTGGTCAAATATTAAATGCTCTCGATGAGCTAGAGATTCGATATTTTGTTGAATCTTAAAATATTTATTCTTGAATTTTTATATAATTTTTTATAAATATAAATTAAATGTGAGGTTTATATTATTTTAATACAATTTTTTTGACGAAAATTGAAAATTAAATAATGTTTGTTATTTTTATTTTTTTCATAAGGAGAAAAAAATGGCTTTAAAAATAAGAGGTAATACTCAGATTTTAGACGAATCAATTCATAATGCTCAATTGAAAGATGCTGATGTTTCATTAGCAAAATTATCTGGTGCTGGTGCTGTAAGTTTAGCTGACGGAGCTTCCATATCTTTGCTTAGTGGTGCTACAATAGACGTTTCTGCTGCTGGTGCTTCATTAACTCTAGCTGACGATCAAATCAGTGGTGACAAAATTGAAGGTGGTACTATCGGTTCAGTAACAATATCTACCGCTGACATTGATGGTGGTACTATTGATGGATCAACTATCGATACTTCAGACGTTAATATTTCCGCAGGAAAAGCTTTAGTAGCTGCTGCTGGATCATCTGTTGATCTTTCTGCTGCTGGTGCTGCATTAACTCTAGCTGACGATCAAATCAGTGCAGACAAAATTCACGGTGGAGATATCTCCGGAGACTTAGTTCTTTCTGGTGGTATTGTAAGTATATCCAACAAACTTAACGTTAAAAACGGTGGACTAATTGTTGATTCCTCTGGAGACGTTCAAGTGGGTGGCAAGTTGACTGTTATGGCTGACTTAGACGTTCAAGGTACTGTGACAGCTATCAACACAACTGACTTAGACATCGTAGATAAACTTATAACTCTAGGAAAAGGCTCTGCTGATTCCGCAGCTGCTAATGAGGCTGGTATCCATATTGATGGTGCTAACAAGTCTTTGAAGTGGAGTCACGCAGAAGATAAATTCGTAATGGACGCTCCCCTTAAAACTGACCTAGAAGGTGATGTTACTGGTCAAGTTTCCGACATCTCGAATCATAACACTGACGCTTTAGCTGAAGGTGCTACAAACAAGTACTACTCCGAAGCTTTATTCGATGCTAGTCTTGCTACTAAAGACACTTCCGATGTTGCTGAAGATGCTGCTGCTACAACTGAAAGTGGAACTATGTACTATAAGGATTCCAGAGCAAGAGCTGCTGTTGATGCTATTAATGCTGATCCTGATAATACTAATGCTAGTCTTGTTTACGATCAAGCAAGTGGTAATTTTACTTTTACTGCAATCACTGATGCTCAGATTCATGGTAAGTTCTTAGCTCCTGATAATTCCAATCATGGTACTCTTTCCTATGATGGTGCTGGTAAGTATTCCTTCGTTGGAACTACTGATGCAACTTATCGAGCTGCGTTTAGTGCTGCTAATACTGCTGACAAAGACGGAAGTCTTGCTTATGCTGATGGTGTATACACTTACACTGGACCTGATGCTTCCAATTACCGAGCTGCTGTTGATGCTGCTGATAACGGTGGAGACGGAAGCTTCTCTTACGACCAAGCTACTGGTGTGTTCTCTTATCAGGGACCTGTTGCTGCTGATGCACATGCACACTTCTCTGCTGGCGCTGGACTTAGCTACGCTGATGGTGAATACTCAATCTCCGCTAACGGCGTATCCTTTGCTATGCTTGAATGTGAAATGGTTGATGCTTCCATGGCAACTGCTGCCAATGACACTGTTCCTTCTTCTCTTGCTATCAAGACTTATGTTGACAATCAATTAGCTAGTCAGTCTAGTTCTGATTTTGCTGGTAATGCTCTTGAATTCAAGATGTCTTTTGTTGACAGTGGTCAAATGATAAACGTTAAAGAGATTATCGAGCAGCACGCAAATCTTGCTTCCGGCGATGATTTCATTGAATTGAACGAAGCTTTATCCATGCAGGATCAACAAATGGCTTCATTGTCTCTAGTTTTCCTAAACGGTCAAAAACTACGATTTGATGTTGACTACAAATTCGCTGGTGCTGACGGAAACCCTGCGGCATTAGCAACTCATATTCACTTCATAAATGGTGTGAATCTTGAGATTGAGGATGATGTAGAAGTTAGAAGACTAAAAAGCGCATAATATTTTAATTTAAATATTAATTTAATATAATTAAATTTGGGACAGGATTTTCCTGTCCCTTTTCTTTTTATTAGGAATTATAAATAAAATATATAATTAAATTAAACAGGAGTCATAATATGAACAATGATCAAATATTATTATTAGAGTTAACGAAAAGTGATGCTGAGGATTTGATAGAAGCATTAGATACAGTTGTTAAGTCCAACGGTATATCAGTAGCTGAAAGATGCGCACAATTACATAAACTTATACTAACCGTTAGACCTAAACCTTTTGAACCTCCACCTGCACCTCAAAAGTATATTCCAACTCCAGAAGAGCAAATTAAAATTAAGGAAATGGCAGAAGCTAAATTGCAGAAAGAACTTGATCAATTAATCGAGGAAACTCCAAAGGCTAAAACAAAAAAGAAAGCTTCTACAAAAAAGAAAACTACTAAGAAAAAATAAGTTATAAATATTTTATAACTAATAGGAGTTTTTGAGATGAACCAAATTTTAGATCCAGTATTAAGAAAAGATAAGTTTGAAATTTGGAGAAAGAAAACTAATGATATTATATCTTTAGTTAATAATATTTCTTCAAATGTTAAGACTACCATATCAGATACACCTCCTACCACAGCATACAATGGAGACTTGTGGTGGGATTCTTCTACTGGAAAATTGAAAATATATTATGATGATGGAGATAGTGTTCAGTGGTTAGATGCTTTCACAGGATCCTCATTGGCAGGAACATCTACAGTAATTTCAGAAAATCCTCCTATAAATCCTTCCGTTGGTGATTTTTGGTGGGACTCTACCGTAGGTAAACTTAAAATATATTATTTTGATGGAGACAGTTGTCAATGGATCGATGCCTTTATATCATCACAGACAACAGGTCAAGCGAAAGTTTCTATATCAGAAAACCCTCCATTGAACCCTTTTGTGGGAGATCTTTGGTGGGACGATAGCACAGGAAAACTCAAAATCTATTACAATGATGGAGATAGTGTTCAGTGGATTGATGCTTTTGTTTATCATAATAATTCAATAGTAAGTATTACTGACGTTTTACCTGCAAGTGCAAATCTTGGAGAACTTATCTGGGATAGCACTACAGATAGGTTAAAAATATACTATGATGATGGAAGTGGGATCCAATGGGTTGATGCTTTCGTTTATCATAATAATACTACTGTTAACATTTCGGATTCTACTCCTCAGGATGCAACTTCTGGTGAACTTTTCTGGAATTCCTCCACACAAGAACTTAAAATATATTATGGAGATAGTTCTGGAGAATGGTATAATATCGTTCAAATTCCGGAACAAGAAGAACAGAAAATTTTCAGTTTTAGTGAAATTGCAGATTCAGATAGAGATGCATTAGATGTTTTAGAATATGATACTAGTTTATCCCATAATTTTAAACATTCTCTCCCTCAAGATGATTGGGAAATAAATTTCACTAATTTGCAAATGACTTCTGGTCAGAAAACTAAAATTTCAGTTATCGTTGAACAAGGTCAAGATGGGTATATACCAACGGAAATAAAAATAAACGATAATTTTATACAGGTTAAGTGGAATAAAGATACTGTTTTGGATAGTGCTGAGAACCCTATACCTAGTGACGATTCTATCGATAGAATCGAATATGAGATATATTGCATAGACCCTAATATTAATAATTATATAGTTTTAGGAAAAATAGAAAAATTCTAAAGAGATTTTAAGAAAGTTTATGATATAAATACTTTCATATGTTCTGAAAGAATTTAAGGAGATAGTTATGGCAAAAATAGATTTCCCAAATAACCCCGTAGTCAATGAGATTTTTGAAGCTCCTAATGGGCAAACATGGAAATGGGACGGAAAAAGTTGGAACTCAATTTCAGCATCGAATTTATCTGGAATAGATGTATCCGAATTTCAATTAAAAAATCAACTTCAAGGTACGGTAATTGGAGATTTACTTCCTCTAGGTGATGAGACAATTGACCTAGGAAGCCCTACAAAAAGATTTAGAGACTTATATTTAAGTGGAAATTCATTAACTATAGGAACTTCAGTTCTAAGTGTAGATTCTACTGGAGATGTTTTTGTAGATTTAAATGGGTCAGGTTCTTTAGTTAAACTTTCCGTGTCAGACATTTCAGAACTGTCTGATAGTAGTGGTGTGCTAGATTCCGCCGGAGGCGGTGGAGGAGGCGGAGGTGGAATATCCTTAACCGATTTAAGCATTGGTTCAGAAGGAGTTGCCGCAGGTGACGGTTCATTAAGTTATGACGACACCACTGGAGTTTTTACATACACTCCACCAGATTTGAGTTCATACCTAACTTCTTACACAGAAACCGACCCTGTGTTCAGTGCTTCTGACGCAGCAGGAATAACAAATGCGAACATATCAAACTGGAATACCGCTCACGGATGGGGAGATCATGGAGCAGCAGGATATCTAACTTCCTATACAGAAACCTCTACATTGGATGATGTTATAACAAGAGGTCATTTAACAACTCAGACGGCAGTGATACCTTTCTACTACGCCGACCAAGCAAGTTTCCCTAATGCCACATCCTATCATGGTGCAATTGCTCACAGTCATGCAGACGGAGCAATGTATTTTGCTCATGGAGGCAATTGGGTTAAACTGGCTAATGACAGTTCCCTAACAGAAACCGATCCTGTGTTCAGTGCTTCTGACGCAGCAGGAATAACATCAACAGACATATCAAACTGGAATACTGCTCACGGATGGGGAGACCACAGTTTAGAAGGATATCTGACCAGTGAAACAACTCATGCAGATGTTCTAGTTGACGGTGACTTTAATTCTTCTGGAATTATGGTTAGAGGTTCTAATCCTGGAGATTATAATGTAATAGTTGATAGTTCATCAAACTGGAACGATGCTTATGGGTGGGGAGATCATGGTTCAGCAGGATATGCCCCATCAACTGATATTACAGATTTACAAAATCAAATAGATAATATAACAGGAGCGGATTCAGCTCTGGATACATTTCAAGAACTTATTACCTACATAAGAGGTTTAGATTCTGCTCAGGATTTAAGTTTAATTCAAGATGTGGCAGACCTAAAATCTGACAGTGCCAATTGGGACACAGCATATTCATGGGGAGATCATAGTTCAGCAGGATATCTAACTTCTTACACAGAAACTGATCCTGTGTTCAGTGCTTCTGACGCAGCA
>MDTD01201935.1_pt1 | contig 62317 bp, 55 predicted proteins | sample 811221 | NCBI WGS metagenome assembly MDTD01 (sample SAMN05326646, study PRJNA326480) | marine metagenome | isolation source: seawater | place: Pacific Ocean: South West | collected 2011
ACACGCTTATCAGCAATTCTTCTATCTAAAGCTATCTCCATGTTTCCTGTTCCTTTAAACTCCTCAAAAATGACCTCATCCATCCTAGAACCAGTTTCCACAAGCGCGGTGGCGATAATGGTTAAGCTTCCTCCTTCTTCAAGATTTCTAGCAGCGCCAAAGAATCTTTTCGGTTTCTGAAGTGCATTAGCGTCAACACCACCGGTTAAAACTTTACCTGAAGCAGGTGCAACCGTGTTATACGCTCTTGCTAGTCGAGTTATTGAATCAAGAAGAATTACAACATCTTGCTTATGTTCTGAAAGTCTTTTTGCTTTCTCAAGCACCATGTCAGCAACTTGAACATGCCTTGAGGCAGGCTCATCGAATGTGCTTGAAACAACCTCGCCTCTTACAGTTCTTATCATATCTGTTACCTCTTCAGGCCTCTCATCTATTAATAGAACAATTAGATGAACATCTGGATAATTGGCAGTAATTGATGAGGCGATATTTTGAAGGAGAATTGTCTTTCCAGCTTTTGGGGGAGATACTATAAGTCCTCTTTGACCTTTACCAATTGGAGAAGCCAAATCAATGATTCTAGCAGTGAGGTCTTCAATGCTTCCAGAGCCTTGCTCGAGTTTCAATCTTTCTTCGGGAAAGTATGGAGTTAAATTTTCAAAAAGCGCTTTTGTTCTAACATTCTCTGGGTCCTCAAAATTTATCTCCGAAACTTTTAACAGCGCGAAATAACGCTCATTATCTTTAGGTGGTCTTACCGATCCTGAAACTGTGTCTCCAGTTCTTAGGTTAAATTTTCTTATCTGAGTTGGAGATACATAAACATCATCTGGGCCTGCAATGTATGATGTATCTGCTGATCTCAGAAAGCCAAATCCATCTTGAAGAATTTCAAGCACTCCCTCACCAAATATCCTTTTATCTTCTCCTGCATGAGCCTTTAGAATAGAAAACGTAATATCCTGTCTTCTAGCTCTAGAGATATTTTCTATACCCATATCCTCAGCAGTAGCTTGGATCTCAGTTATTGATTTAGTTCTAAGCTCAGGCAAGCTCAGGACATCCTCTCCTTCAAGTTCAGTTTTAGAGATTACATCCTCTGAGGTGAAGGTAGCTGCTCTATCTTGAAAGTCTTTCTTATGTCTTGGATTTCTCTTTCTTCTATTTTTTCCGTTTGATGGCATTATTTAAATATTTTGATTAATAAATTCTAGTAACTGGGCCTTCGAGGCAGCGCCAATATGTTGAGCCTTGACTGAGCCACCCTGAATAATTATGAGAGTTGGAATACTTCTTATTGAGAATTTCATCGCTGTTTGATTATTACTATCAACATCAAGCTTAACAATCTTAATCTTTTCTCCAAGTTCAGTGGATAGTTCCTCTAATATTGGGCCAATCATTTTGCATGGCCCGCACCACTCTGCCCAAAAATCTACCAGGACAGGAACATCGGAATGAATTACATCATTCTCAAAGTCAGAATCAGTAGTTTGAATTATTTCCATATTTCCTCGTTTAATTACGATTTTGACGGTTATTTACAAAAAAAGGTTTTTTGCTTTCCGTGGTTACGGATATGAATGACTATTGTCCCTAAACATTAGGTCATTTTGCAAGTTTTTTTTATTATTATTAACTAAATCCCTAAATAAGTAATAAATGAATACTGATTAACTATTCATGTAAACTTCAACAATGAAAGAATTTAAGAATACTCTGCTATCAGAAATTATTGAAATATCCAAACTCGCAGGGGATGAAATATTAAGGATTTATGAAGATAAAAGATTCAATGTGGTTTCAAAAAGTGATAACTCACCTCTAACACAGGCTGATATTGCATCTCATAGTATAATAAAGCATGCATTGAATGATATTTCTCCCTCCATACCAATTCTTTCTGAAGAGGAATCAGAGATTCCATTCAAGGAGAGATCTCGCTGGAATAAATACTGGCTAGTTGATCCATTAGACGGAACAAAAGAGTTCATAAATCGAAATGGTGAATTTACAGTTAATATTGCACTAATAGAGAACAATAGATCGATTATGGGTGTTGTTCATATTCCATGCGAGAAGAAAACATTCTTTGGAGATTTAGAAAATGGCTCGTTTATTCATGATCAAAATAATGAGATCAGCAAGCTAAATATTAATAAAAAGAATGATCAAACTGTACTGCTAGTTAGCAGATCTCACTTAAATGATAATCAAAGAGAATTTCTCGCTAGTCAGGATGAATTTAAAATAATGAACAAGGGTAGCTCTCTAAAATTTTGTCTAGTTGCATCTGGTATTGCAGACATTTATTTGAGATTAGGGCCAACATCAGAGTGGGACATAGCTGCTGGTGAAGCAGTAGTAAAATCTGCGGGTGGTATCGTTATGAATATTGATGGATCAGAAATTAGATATAACAAGAAAAATGACTATAGAAATAAATATTTTATCGCTGCTAAAAATGAAAAAGCATATGAGACGTCCATGCGCCTGGTTCATGAGATGAATGAAAACCTATAATTAATATGCTATGAATTGAGATCAAAGCCTGCGACTGTTTCTGATAAAACTTTTTTTATGGCTCTTTCATTATCGTCTAAAACTGCGTCTTTAAGTTGTTCGATATATGAATCAAGGAGTTCTGAATCCAAATAACTTTCATCAGCTCTCATGATGCTATTATGCTTTGTTTCTAGTAAATCTGAGTCAATAACTAATTCCTCAAAAAGTTTTTCTCCCTGTCTTTTTCCTGTGAATATAATCTCAATATCACCATTGGGATTACTCTCATCCTTCACGGTCATTCCGCTCAAAGTAATCATGTCTCTTGCAAGATCATAGATCTTTACCGGTTCTCCCATATCCAGTATGAAAACCTCGCCATTATTTCCCATAGATCCAGCCTGAATAACTAGCTCTGCAGCCTCTCTGATTGTCATAAAATACCTTATCATCTCAGGATCTGTAACTGTAACTGGCCCTCCGGCCTTAATCTGCTTATTGAATAGAGGAACTACTGACCCAGAAGAGCCGAGAACATTACCAAATCTGACCATACTAATTCTGGTAACCTTGTCATTAACATTCCTAGGGTCTTTTGATTTTGCTTGCAAAATAAGTTCTGCGAATCGCTTTGTAGCACCCATCACATTTGGAGGTCTTACTGCCTTATCTGTGGAAATAAAGACAAAAGATTCTACAGATGTTTTTATTGCTGCTTCGACACAGCTCTTTGTACCGATAATATTATATCGAACACCAGCTGAAACATTTTTTTCTACTAGAGGAACATGCTTATATGCTGCAGAATGAAATACAGTATCGACATTATTTAGTGACATTATCCTTTCTAAATGTTGATTATTGCAGACATCACAAAGATAAGCCTTGACTTCAGCTTTAAAATCCCTGTCAAGCAATTCAGCTTCGATCTGATATAAGGCATATTCAGATATATCAAGGAGTATAAGCTTTTTGGGGCTATGATTAATGATCTGCCTGGAGAGTTCCGATCCAATGGAGCCTCCTGCACCTGTGACCATTACAGTTTTATCATTGATATCTTGAGTTAGCAGTTCTTGATCTGGTTTGCGTACTCGTCTCCTCAATAAATCCTCAATCTTCACTCTTTTAATATCTGATACAGAAATTGCTCCGCTAACAAGATCAACTATGTCTGGTATATTCTTTAAAACAACAGGCAACTGATTCAAACTAAGTATAAGATTCTTTAGTTTTGACTTCCCTAAAGATGGAATTGCAATAAGTATTTCGTCCACATTCTTTTTTTCAATTAGGGATTCTATATCTTCAGGTGGAAATATTTTTATGCCTTCATAATACAGGCCCTGCTTCTCCTTTGAATCATCAATGAACCCATTAATTTTGATAGCGGGGTCGTTCTGTATTGCTGAACCAAGCCTTATTCCAGCATTGCCTGCTCCATAGATTAGAACATTCTTACTATCGCTTGTGTTTCTCCTTAGAATATTTCTGGCTAAAAACCTTATACCGCCTACAAAAAAAATTGTTAAAAGCCAATTGATTATCAGGAAGTCATAAGGCTTGATTACAACTCCTGAGATGGCAACGACGAGAAACCATAAAAAAGTATAAATTGATATTCCCAGCATTATGATCTTGATATTTTCAATGCTGGAAAATCTCATGAATGAATGATACAAGCCAAAATTATAAAACAAAGGTAATGCTATTAGAGGCGTGATAAATATAAGCATTGAATCCTGTTGGGTTGGCCAAAATATCTCATTGTTTCTAATGCTGAGAGAAGCCTCAAAACTAAAAACCAGCAATAAGTAGTCCATCAACATGATTAAGATTGTTTTCTTTCTTCGACTTAAATTTATTAACCTATTGATTAAATCGAAACGAAGCTTTTTTACTTTGGTACTCATTGGATATGTATTTTAACGAATTAAGCAGATTCTTATACCGATAAAAAATAATTTTCTCCTTTTTGTGTCTTGAATATGGCTGTTAATTAAGAAAATATTCTTAGATTTTATAATATACTTAGCTTAATGCTTAAAGGGTCTTTCAGATTTACCTTAATTAAAGAAATTACATGGGCATAAGATAATTATGAATGTAACAATCATTGGATCAGGCTATGTAGGCCTAGTATCAGGTACATGTTTTGCTGAATTTGGTGCAAATGTTACCTGTATTGATAAAGATGAGAGCAAGATACAACAGCTACTTTCTGGCAAGGTGCCTTTGTATGAGCCTGGCTTAGACGAATTGGTGCAAAAAAATATTGAATCTGGGAGATTAAAGTTTTCAACAAAATTGGATGATGCTGTTCCAAGTGCTGAATTGATTTTTATAGCTGTAGGAACGCCTGCGAGAAGAGGAGATGGGCATGCAGACTTAAAATATGTGTTTGCAGTTGCATCTGAAATTGCTCAATTCCTAAAGGAAAATGCAATTGTAATCAATAAATCAACTGTTCCTGTTGGTACTGCTCGTCAAGTAAGAAGAATAATCGAAAAAGAAAATCCAGATCTAAAATTCAATATTGCCTCAAATCCTGAATTCTTGAGAGAAGGTTCAGCAATTGAAGATTTCATGAGGCCCGATAGAGTGGTCATTGGAGTAGAGAATGAATACTCTAGAAAAAAAATCAGTGAGCTATATAGACCATTAAATCTATCTGAAACTCCAATTCTGTCAACAGACCTTGAGAGTGCTGAACTAATAAAATATGCCTCGAATGCATTCTTGGCAACCAAGATAAGCTTTATAAATGAAATGAGTCTGTTATGTGAGAAAACTGGCGCTGATATTCACGCGGTCTCAAAGGGAATGGGTCTAGATACAAGGATTGGTAATAAATTTTTGAACCCAGGTCCAGGATATGGGGGGTCATGTTTTCCAAAAGATACTCTAGCACTCGTAAGAATTGCGCAAGAATTTGAAGCAAGTAGCAGAATAGTTGAGTCTGTCATTGAAGTAAACGCAAGTCAAAAAGCTAGAATGGTTGCTAAAATTAGAGATGCACTTGGTGGAAGTGAGAATGACAAAAAAATAGGTATTCTTGGATTGACCTTCAAACCTGAAACAGATGATATGAGAGATTCACCCAGTCTGACAATACTTCCTGCTCTTTTTGATAAGGGGGCAACTATAATTGCTCATGATCCACAAGGAATTGAAGAAGCAAAAACCTTGCTGCCAGCTGAAATCATTTATAAAGAAAATATTGATGAAACCATTGAAGGAGTTGATGCACTGGTACTAATGACTGAGTGGAATCAGTATAGAGGCCTTGATCTTGATCATGTCAAATCATTAATGAGAGGAAATATATTCATTGATCTCAGAAATGTTTATGAAAGAGATATAGTAGAAAAAGCAGATCTAGAATATTTTTGTATTGGTAGATGAGTTATAGCTAGATGGTCAAATAAATATCTATTCAGTGATTATCTTAACCTCTCCAACGACATCTTTTGCTAATCGATGAGCTTCACTCTTAGTTGAACCAGTGGTAATGACCAAACCAGCTCGAGATGGATGATGAGTTGCCTTGGGTACGATGTCGCCAATAGAAACCCTAATTTCCAATAGCTTAATGTTTGAATTTTTAGTTATCCAATCAGGGATATAAATTTCTTTTACCCTTCCCGGCTTTGGAAAGAAATAACGCTGAGTAACTGGATTATTGTGGCAAATTTGTATGGACTCTTTAGGAATTGATTCGCCAAGAGCTGATTGAATCGCTACTTTGACTAAGTCAACACCGGTATTAATAGGAATTTCATGCGTAGCGAAGTATCCTCCAGATAAGCGTGCTGCAACTTCTATAATATGGGGCTGATTAGCTGAATAGACCATATCTCCTTTTATCACACCATTATCTATATTCAATACTGAAGCGGTCTTTTCAACAACTGCTTTGATGCTGCTTTGAACCTCTTGTGGCAAAGAACTAGGCAAATCCCCCCCATCTTCAACAATATGTGGAGCAAACTTTTCTAATTTCTCATAGTTTCTATCTGAAAATCCAATCGTAGTGACATTGCTGTCAATAACAATCGATTCAGTACTCACCTGTGGACCTTCAAGAAATTGTTCAACCATAACTCGGTTTGAGGGTGAGTAATCTTTTGAGATTGAGTATGCCCATTCTAAATCTATATCCTTTGTCAAAAGCAATACTCCGCGAGAGCCTCTGCTATCAACTGGCTTAATAACCAAAGGAAATCCTCTTTCTTTTGTTAAACTTTTAAGTTGCTTTGAACTATAAATCTCTTCATACCAAGGAATTGGTAGTGCGTGCTTTTTAAATAAATCTTTCATTAAGATCTTGTCAGAAACAATCTCGGCAGACTCTACCGGAATGCCTGGGAGTCCAAACTCATTAGCGACCATAGCTACAGTTAGAGGCACATCAGTAGCTAAACAGATGACTCCATCTATAGGCCTGTTGTCTTTCTGAAATTTATTTACTTCATGAATCGTTTTATTGGCATCATAAGTATCTGCATTTAAGAAATGATCTGCTAGCTCTACACATGGTGCATTGGAATCAATATCTGAGACAATTACAGACAATCCCATTGATTTAGCACTCATAATACCTGGTATTGTCTCTTGACCACCTCCAATAAAGAGTATGGTTTGTCTGGAATCTTGGCCGCTCATTTAGAAATACAATCCGCCATTAATATTGATAGTTTGAGCAGTTATGTAGCTACTATCATCACTGGCCAAAAAAATAACCGCGCTTGAAACCTCATCATTTGTGCCTAGTCTATTTAAGAGAATGGATTCAGCTGCTTTTGAAACCATTGGAGATTTCATCCCCTCCTTGCCCATGCCTGAACTGACAAGTCCTACAGCTATTGTATTGCATCGAATTCCATCTTTTGCACCAAACCTAGCAATCACTTGGCTCAACGAAATCAATCCAGCTTTACTAGCCGCATAATGTGCTGTTCTAGGACCGCCATATTGACCACTAACTGAGCCTATATTGATGATGCTAGAAGTCTTATTTTTTCTTAATAAAGGAAGCGCTTCTTGAGTAACAATAAATGGCCCTTTCAAATTTACAGAAATAACTTCATCCCATTCATCTTCAGTAATCTGATCAAAGTCTGTAGGCTTATTGATGCCAGCATTGTTGATTAGAATATCAATTGAACCCCAATCCGATTTGAATTTCTGAAATAAATTTTTGAGACCAGTGCGATCTCTGACATCACACTTAAAGCTCAATGCTTTCCTACCGTCCTTTTCAATCTCCTCTACTACTTCATTTGCCATATCGTTTTGTTCACGATATAAAAAAGCTACATTTGCACCCTCTTTTGCCAATGCAATGCAAATAGATTTTCCTATTCCTCTTGAGCCACCTGTTACGAATACATTTTTTCCATCTAATCTCACTTTAAATCACCTTTTTCATTAATCTATAAATAGATTGGTATTGTCTAAATACTTCAGACAATCATCTAGATTATCTCCTGAGCTAAAAATATATGCCGCAACATCCGTTGAGTTACTATATTCCTTTATCACCGCATTATCTTCTTTTAATATCAAAACTTTCCTTATCCCTTTCATATCTGCTACTCCATCTAGCATACTTTTATGGAATTTTGTTCCTGGTTTAGGGAGCCAAGCCTTGCAAACGGAATAAGCATCCTGATTAATAGCAAATTTATGATTAATATCTATGTTGTTAATAATGCCCAGAGATAATGCTAGACAATTAAAATCTGAAAAAGGCAATAGATGAATAGAATTCTTTGGCCCATGAAGCCTGGGTGCTACTTCTAACATTTTAAATGTTCCATCCGAATAAACTGCATCACCTTTTACGGGTCCCCAGTTAATTCCTAGAGCTCTTACTGAACTCTCAAGTAATTTATATAGCTTGTCTTGCTCTGATTTGTTTAGTGAAGATGGAGTAATAATCTTCCTTTCCACTGGAGCAGTTTCTAAAAAGAATCTGTCGACAATGCCCATTGGATGAAAAACACCATTTTTGTCAAAAACCCCATTTACATCATGCATTGGACCATCAATTAGCTCTTCAACTATTACTGTTTCATTTGATATTGAAAAATATTCTTTTAACTCATCTTCAGACCTAATTCTTTTTGAGTTAACTCCACCAAATCCAATACAAGGCTTTACAAAAATGTCATTACCATAAGCAAAAAATAACTCTTTTGCTTCTTCGAATGAATCAACTGCTTTACCCATTGGGGTCGGAATATTATGATTGATCCATATTTCTTTGCTTAACTCTTTATTTTGGCATGCAATAGCACTAAACAAAGAAACACCAGGAAGTTTGGCAGCTTCAGCAATAGCTGCAACAGTCGTAACAAGCTCTGTAAGAGTGAAGATACCAGTTATATTTAACTTACTTTTATTGATAAGGATAAAAGAAGATAGATTTTCAATATCTCTCCCATCGATAACTGCTTTGTAATCACAATAATCAAAGCAAGGAGCATTTTCATTTTTATCAGTGACAAGAACCTTATAGCCGGCCTCTTGAGCAATCTTCACAGCATCAATCTCTTGAAGACCTCCGCCTACCATGACAACTGTTTTTTCTTTTGATCTCAATTTTTGATTGTCTATTATGAGAAAAACATCCCGCCATTCAAGTTTATCGTCTGGCCAGTAATATAGCTTGATTCCTCTTGAGAAAGAAATAAGACAGTAGCTCCAATTTCCTCTACAGTTCCTAATCTTTTAATTGGAATACCTTTGACTTTCTCCTTCCCAGCTTGAGTATTCAACTCATCCTTTGACATATCCGTAGCGACTAATCCGGGGGAGATTGCATTGGAAGTTATTCCATCCTTACTATATATTTTCGCAATACTTTGAGTGAGATTTATTAAACCTGCTTTTGCTGCAGCATAATGCACTTGATTAAATCCTCCCCATTGACCACCTATGGACGCAATATTTATTATTCTTCCCCATTTATTTTCAATCATAGAAGGGATCACTTCTTGAATAGCTCTATAAGGACCCTGAAGGTTTGCTGAAAGCATATTCTCCCAGTCAGAATCAGTAATAGTCTCAAAAGGCTTTTCTTGTGCAATGGCTGCATTATTAATCAGAATGTTGATGGCGCCCAATTCTTCAACAGCAAGATTTATTGCCTGCTTTATAGAGTTCCTGTCTCTAAGATCCATCTTAACAGTAGAAACATTTCCTGGAAATGTCTTAGATTTATTACAAACTTCAGATGCGGATTCAATATCCGAACAATGAGTGAAGACAATATTAAACCCTGCTTTAGCTAATGAGTAGACAGTCCCTTCTCCAATACCTTTGCTCCCCCCAGTGAGAAAAACAGATTTTCTATCCTTATTCATTGACCTTTCTTTTCAGGACTTTCTTTGATGCAGCTACAATAGAATCAGGACCAAGACCATATTTTTGTGATAGCTCATCAGGCTCACCTGATTCTCCAAAAATGTCTGCTACACCAACAAATTCAATAGGTGAAGGGAGGTTCTTACTCAATGACTCAGCAACTGCACCACCTAAACCACCAAAAATATTGTGGTCCTCTGCTGTTACAAACGCACCGGTTTCTTTTGCACATTTCAATAGCAAATCATCATCTATAGGTTTTATAGTTGACATATTCACAACTCTTGCAGATATGCCTTGGTCAGACAAATTTTTTGCGGCTTCCAGAGATCTTGAAACCTCTACACCGCAGGCAACAATTGTTAGGTCGTCGCCATCTCTAATTATCTTTCCTTTGCCTATCTCAAAAGAATAATCTTCACCGAGGATTCTTTCGCAATTGCTTCTACCTGTTCTCATATAAACAGGTCCTTCATGATCCAGAATTGACTTTGTCGCTTGCTCAATTTCGAGAGGATCGCAGGGTGACAAAACTGTCATATTAGGTATAGAACGATAGCATGCTAGATCCTCTAAACATTGAGCTGATGCTCCATCCGGCCCTACGTCTAACCCAGGATGACTTGCAACAATTTTGACATTCATATCAGCGTAAGCGATTGATAATCTTGCTTGCTCAATGGCTCTGAGCATGAATACTGCGAATGTTGTAACTACAGGTATAAGTCCAGTGGCAGCCAAACCACCTGCCATTGCCATCATGTTTTGCTCTGCAATTCCGCATTGAATAAATCTTTCAGGAAATTCCTTCCTAAAATGATGTATTCCTGTGCCGCCTGCAATATCTGCATCAAGAACAACAACGTTTTCGTATTCGCCAGATAAAGCCGTTAGAGCTTTACCAAATGCCTCTCTAAGAGAGTCTCCACTCGATCCAATAAGGTTTGGTTTTTTATCCATTCAGAACTTCCTTAATTTTAGCACCATCAAGGCCAAGTTCTTGAAGGGCAACTGTCATATCTTCATCAGTTAACTTTAGGCTTCCATGCCATGTTGGAGAACCTTCCATATAAGAAACCCCTTTACCTTTAATAGTATTAGCGATTATCACAGTCGGTCCATCATCAAACTTTTTAGCATCATCAAAAGCTTTTCCAATTTGTTTGAAGTCATGCCCATCAATATTGATTACATTCCAACCGAACGAAGACCATTTATCGGATAAGGGCTCAAGTCCCATGATATTTTCATTTAAATCATCACTTTGCATTTTGTTGTAATCAATAATTGCACAAAGATTATTTAATTTGTGATGTGCAGACAGCATAGCCCCTTCCCAAACCTGACCTTCTTGTATTTCGCCATCTCCCAACATTACATATACTCTGTTTGGAATCGATTGCATTTTGAATCCAAATGCTTCTCCGATTGCAAATGAAAAGCCTTGCGCTAAAGACCCTGTACTTGCTTCAACCCAAGGAGTAGTAGTTCTTGAGGTATGTCCTTGAAGTTCATGATTAAGTTTCCTCAAGCCATTTAATCTATTGGTATCTATTATCCCGCATATTGCCGCGACTGAATAGAGAGCAGGAGCACAATGTCCTTTTGATAGTATAAATCTATCTCTATTTTCAGCACCCATGTCAAGTGGGTCATATTCCATCTCTTTTCCAAATAGATACATGATTAGGTCAATGGATGACAAGACTCCACCAGGATGCCCTGATTCCGCCTCATAAATAGAAATAAGGCTATATATTCTAGCTTGTTTTGATTCTTCTTCTAACATAATGATTTGATGTGATATTCAGATTTTTAAATGATATCACTCCCTTGGCAAATGTATGCTTAAAAAATAACAAATATTGGGAAGTAATTTTAAACCGATTCATTCAGGAAATATAATTCCTTTTGTGGCTTAGATTCTTCTACTGAAATTGTCCAGCCTAAAATATCAGAAATAGACTTAGGCTTTGAAACCAGTGATCCAGGTGTTTGCTCCCAGAAAACTTGGCCTTTGAATTGATCAACTGCATCCTGATTTATCTGAAAATAACCAGATTTATTGGCAAATAAGAAATTCAGTGAAATAGGAGAGGAATTATCTACTTTGGGACTAGAAATACTTTGGCCACTGATTACTGAAATCATCATTTCATAAATATTTATTCCCATGAATGAAAGTAGCCTATCGATTTTGCAATCAAGAAGAATGCCGCATTCAACTACGTTCACTTCATTTCGCGAAGCGATAATATCTAAGCTAAATAGAGAATCACTGATTTTAAGAGCTTCCAAAGCTTTGGCTGTCGCATTCTCTATTCTTTCAAAAAAAACTTCGTCTTTACTTGAACTGGATTGTTTCACAGATGTGAACCCTGACATAATGAAGTTCTCTGATTTTCCAAGACTATATTTTCTACATACTGACAAAATGATTGGATTATTCTTAGATATAATCCCGTCAATACTGTATTCATCTCCATCGATAAATGATTCAATGATGACTTTAGAGTCAGTTGAAAATGAAGCGACATGATCATAATTATTGATAATCTCCTGTGCAGTTTTTATTTGGGAAATACCTTTTGATCCGCTTACACCTGAACTGGGCTTCATAATCATAGTTTGTTGGCCACAGTTTTCAAAAAAGTCTATTGCTTCTTCAGCATTTCGAGTAATTCTTGCCTCAGCAGTTGGGACATCATTTTCTAAAAAAGCTTTTTTCATTAGTGATTTGTCAATTGTCATTGAGGCGGATTCAAAAGAGTATGATTGTGTTTCAAAGTGCGCCGAAATTTTTGATGTATTTAAAATTGCTTTTGGTGATGAGCTATATGTCATTACTCCGCTAATACAATATTCTTTTGATAACTCTTTCAGCTTAAGAAGTATTTCTTCAAAGTCATGTGTGCTGATTTGAAAAAAAAGATCAGCTTCTTTCTTGGAAGCACATTTATTATCAAGATCAAATACAACTGTATTTAGACCTTTTGACTTAGAGGCTCTTAAAAAGGCGATGTGGTCTTCACTCCCTCCTATAAAAACTACCAGTTTTCCTTTCTCATTCAAATCTCACCTAAAAATTAATTATTCTTCGATTAATTAGAAAATTATCAAATGTTTTAATTTTCAATGCTTAACCCCAAATCTAGTAATTACAATTTTGAATGTTTTAAGAATAATCCCAAAATCAAATAAAATCGATGCTCTAGACTTGTACTCTTTCTCAAATTCAACTTTTTCTTCAATAGATAGATTATCCCTTCCATTGACTTGCGCCCAACCAGTGAGACCCGGCCTTAGGCTATTAATCGATCCCTGATCCCTAGCTCTTACTAGATCATCCTGATTGAAAAGGGCTGGCCTAGGACCAACAAAACTCATGTCACCAATTAAAATTGACCATAACTGTGGAAGCTCATCAATGCTATACCTTCTCATAAAAGAACCAACTTTAGTTATTAATTCATCAGGATTCTCCAACAGGTGTGTAGCTATTTGAGGGCTATTCATAGCCATAGTCCTAAATTTTGGCATTTTAAAGGTTCTCTTTTCCTTTCCTATCCTTTCTGACCAATATATAACTTGACCTTGGTCCTCTAGCTTTATTGCTAGTGAAATGAATAAAAAAATAGGCATTAATAAAATTATCGAAATCAATGCGAAAATAGTGTCAAAAATACGCTTTAATATTAGATACATCTCACCCAGACATTTTGATTCATATTCTTAAAGACGATAATATTTGAGATACCACTGAACAAAATTTTTGATCCCTTCTTCGATCGAAATTTCAGGACTATACCCGATATAATCCTCTAAGGCTTTTGTATCAGCATGTGTCGTTTTTACATCTCCTGGCTGCATTTCTCTATACTCTATCTTTGCTTTCATTCCCAAAGAATCCTCTAATACAGAAACAAAATCTTTAAGATTTTGCGGCTTACCTCTGCCAATGTTAAAGACTTTATATGGTGCAATTTTACTTTGCGATGGATCATGATTAATCTCTGTATCATTGCTTACTGGAATTTTTTCAAGCACTCTAGTGACACCCTCAACAATGTCATCTATATAGGTAAAGTCCCTTTTCATATCACCATTATTATTAAGATAGATTGGATCGCCATTAAGAATTGATTTTGTGAATTTAAATAATGCCATATCAGGTCTTCCCCATGGGCCGTAGACAGTGAAGAATCTCAGACCGGTACAGGGTATGTTGAACAAATGGGAATAGACATGGGTCATTAGTTCATTAGACTTCTTTGTTGCAGCATACAAAGAAACGGGGTGATCTACGTTATTTGATGCAGAAAGGACTTGATTATCCTTCATTCCATATACAGAACTAGATGATGCATAAACCAGATGCTGGATATCAAAATGTCTGCATAATTCTAATATGTTTAAGTGCCCAATTAGATTTGATTCGCCATATATCATTGGATTCTCAATCGAATATCTTACACCCGGTTGTGCTGCAAGATGAATAACTCTGTCAAATTTGGACTTTCTAAATATTTCTTTTAACTTTTCTGAATCATTAATACTAATGTCTTCAAAAGTGAAGTTATTAACTTCTAAAAGCTCATTCAGCCTTGCCTTCTTAAGATCAACATCATAGTAGTCAGTGAAATTATCTATTCCAAAAACATTGAATCCCATCCTAGATAATCTTTTAGAGGTATGAAATCCAATGAAGCCTGCAGCACCAGTAACTAGAATATTCATCATTAATAATTTAACCGTTTGGAATCGTTTTCTCTAAAACATTAATATACTCTTGAATGACTTTTTTTTCGTCAAACTGAGATTCAATTTTTTTTCTGCCATTCAAACCCATCTCCAATCTTACTTGATGACTCATGTTTATTACTAACTCCATCTTATCAACTAATCCCTGAATATCCCTTGGTTGGATTAAAAATCCATTAATGCCATCATCGACTACATCTCTGCATCCAATTGTATCTGTAGTTATAATTGGTTTACCCATTGCAGCAGCTTCAAGTAAAGATTTTGGAACACCCTCTCGATAATAAGATGGAAGAACTATGCAATCAGATTCAGCTAGATATGCCTCAACATCTTCCTTAAATCCAATGTACTTAATATATTTATCCTTAGTCCAATGATTGATATCCTCAATGCTAGGCTGATTTTTCTTTTTATTATCAAAAGGACCCAAAATCATCAATTCAAAATCCATATACTTCTTTTTTAAAATTTTTATGGCTTCCACAAGATCCAGTAATCCTTTCTCCTTTAATAATCTTCCAATAAATATAAATCTGATAAAACCATCATCATTTGATTCTTTGACTTGAAAGTGATTCAAATCCACCCCTGACCCCATGATCCTGATTGACCTTTCTTTTGTTACCCATCCTTTCTCAATAAAATAATTTTGATCTTCCTCATTCTGAAAAAATACTCTGTGTGCGAACGGCTGACTCAGACCATAGAGATACCCAACAAATTTTGAGAGTAAATTATTATCAATAAATATAGTTCCCAAACCGGCAATATTGTTAATACATTTTATTCTTAAAAGGTATGCAGCAAGAGTGCTATAAATATTTATTTTAGGAGTAAAGTTTAAGATTAAATCAGGTACGATTTCTGAGTAAATTTTGTATATCTTATAAATAATATATAAGTCTTTGAATGGATTCTTTCCGCTTGAATCAAGATCGATGTCAATTACTTCGCATCCCAAGGATTCAAGTTTTTTAGAAGTATGGTCCCTAGATGAAACAACCGTCAAATCATGGCCTAGAGATATGAGCTCCTTTATTGTATTTTTCCTGAAATTATATAAATACCAACTTACATTCGCTGAAATGACAATATGTCCTTTATTTTCCATCATTAACTTTTAACTAAAGTCATAGATCATTAATTAGGCTTCAGTAAAACTCTAAATTCAGAAACAAGGAGGCTATCTTCTCTCATGTTTCTAAATGGAGGAGACATTTTCGAAATTGGAGTTGGCAGTTCATCCCATTTTGTAACTTCAGTAACCTCAGTACTAAAACCCAATGAGTTGAACTTTTCTATCATTTCATCAAAACCAATTCGGTTAGTATAGAAACTGGCGCTAGACATCAATCGGGACTCCCATACTTTTTCAGAGAATCTGAGATTATTGAGTGCATAATCGAGATGATCTTTAAGGTCAATTGAGTGAGAAACCATGCCATCATTTTTTAAGATGCGTCTATTCTCAATTAGCAAATCATCAAATTCAATCTTCCTTATATGCTCAAGTACTGCTTGAGAAAAAATGATATCTATACTTTCTGATTCTATTAAGCTGAAGCCTTTTATACCCTCAGTAATATATCTTGCATCCAATTCATCTAAAAGCTCATCGAATGAATTTATTGATGAAAAGTCGCTGACCTGAAGTCCTTTTTCAATAAGCAGTTTTGACTGAAGTTTATAAAAATTGACATCTTTGATAGCAGCTGAATGTGAGTCCAATAGAATGGCTCTAGCACCATATGCCGATGCTATAAGGGCTGAATTGATACTGTCTCCAGGTCCTAATTCCAAGATTGTTTTTCCTTTAAGTTCATTAAGACTCATGCCCGTAGATTCAATATGATCATGAAATGTTTTGAGGGCATAATCAATTTTATCCATCTTGCCATGCCTAACAAGGCTGTATTTTTGAAGAAATGAATACTCAATTCCGAGGATATTGAAAAATATCTTAATCAAAATTTTTAGTCGCCATGGAACTAGTTTCTTGTAATCCATAATTTTCATCAACTAACGTTTATAATCTGAATTTTTGTCAATTAATCAAGAAGTCTCATTGAGATGTTCTTTAAAGAATTAGTGTTATATAATCGTCCCTTAATAATCATTTTTCATTATATTAATATGTCATTTCCAGACGGTAAGTTTAATACTTTAGCTGAATTCAAAAACAGTTACTCAAAAATATTGCATGAATCACTTACTGAAATAGATGATGCATCTATGAAATCATGCTTTGACATGCTGCTAAGTGGAATTAATAGTGGCGTTAATCTTCTTTCATGCGGAAATGGAGGTTCTTCATCTATTGCTGAACATCTGGTTTGTGACTTTATAAAGCAAGCTTCATCTGGATCCACTATAAAACCAAAAGTGATCCCACTTTTAACCACGCCTGTTATCACAGCAATTGCCAATGACATAAGCTATGACGATATCTTTTCTTTTCAGGTTGAGCGGTATGCAAATTCTGATGACATTCTAATAAGTGTCTCTAGCTCTGGAGACTCCCAAAATATCATCAATGCAATAAATACTGCTAAAAATCTTGGCGTCAAAACTATAAGCTTTGTTGGTTTTGATGGAGGAAGAGCAAACCAGATTAGTGATGTCTCATTGCATATCAAAGCATATAATTACGGCATTGTTGAAGATGCTCACCATGCATTGATGCATATTTTTTCACAATATCTTAGGCTTGAAAACTTTGAGGATACTAAAAATATCTCTAATACAAAATTCTAATTTTATTGGATTCATTACATGAAAATATTGCTTACTGGTGACAGGGGATATATTGGATCAGTACTCACGTCCATATTAATTGAAAAAGGCTACGAGGTCATTGGAGTTGATATTGGTTTTTTTGAAGAAAATACTCTTGGAAATCCAATTATTAACTATCAAAAGCTCACGAAAGACATAAGAGATATTGAAAGTCCTGATCTTGCTGGTGTAAATTCGATTATTCACTTAGCAGGTTTATCGAATGATCCACTTGGAGAATTTTCTCCAAAACTAACAGATGATATAAATAATCTAGGAACTGTAAGGCTGGCCAAATTAGCGAAAGAAAATGGGGTTGAAAGATTTATCTTTGCTTCTTCTCAGAGTATGTATGGAATATCTGAGGTTGATCAAGAATTGAGTGAAGATGACAGTGAAAAAAATCCAGTGACGGCATATGCAAAAGCTAAATGGGATGCTGAACAAGAAATCAAGAATCTCAGTGATGATAACTTCGTTGTTTCATGTTTTAGACCCTCAACGGTTTTTGGGGCAAGTCCTAGACTAAGGTGTGATATTGTCTTTAACAACCTTGTTGCATGCGCATACACTACAGGAAAAATTGAGATCTTAAGTGATGGGACTCCATGGCGTCCAGTTGTTCATGTAAGAGATGTTTGTTCTGCCTTCATATCAGGATTAGTTGCGCCATCGAGCATTGTAAATAATAGGTCATTTAATGTTGGGATTCCTGATGGAAACTTTACAGTTAGAGACTTAGCAAAAGCTGCACAGAAGTCTGTGCCAGGGAGTGAGTTGATCTTTACAGGTGAGCATGGCTCAGATTCAAGAACATATAGGGTATGTTTTGATAGGATCCTCACAGAGTTATCTGATTTCTATAAACCAGAGTGGGATCTTTTAAGGGGCGGAAAAGAGCTGGTTGAATTCTTTGAAGAAACAGGCTTCGGTGAAAATCACTTTAGGGGAAGAACCTGTATAAGGTTACAGCAACTAAATTGGCTCATAGATAATGATAAAATAGATAATAACTTAAGAATAAATTCGCATGATATTTAACAAGACAAAAATCGATGGAGTAATGCTAATCGAGTCAGAACCGTTTATAGATGAAAGAGGTGCATTTAGGCGACACTTTTGTAAGGATGAGTTTGCTAAGAATAATATTGTTACTGATGTCTCACAATGCAATGTTTCTGAAAATAAATTTGCTCGGACATTAAGGGGGTTTCACTACCAACTTCAGCCATTCTCTGAGGGTAAAACTTTGTCATGCTTAAATGGAAAAATTTTCGATATTGTTGTTGATTTAAGAAAAGAGTCAGCAACATACATGGAATGGGTCGGGCTAGAACTTTCAAAGGAAAACAGAAAAAGTGTTCATATCGCACCTGGATGTGCTAATGCTTTTTTGACTCTGGAAGATAATTCCCTGATACATTATTACTGTTCGCAATCTTACAATCCTGAATCAGAGAGAGGAGTTAGATTCAATGATCCAGCTTTCGGTTTTGAGTGGCCTGAGACTCCAAAAATCATTTCAGAAAAAGACTTGAGTCACCCTGACTACATAAAGTGAAAATACTCATAACAGGTGCTTCTGGTTTCATTGGCATGCCAATCTTAGAAAGATTGATACACTCCGATGAAGTATCAGAGATTTTTGCTCTCACAAGAAAGCTAACCCAAAAGTTACCAAAGAATAAAAAATTGAAGTGGATTGAAACTGATATAAGTGAATATACAAGCATTAAACTGAATTCTAGAGATTGCAACCCTGATATTCTTATTCATCTAGCATGGTCAGGAATACCTGATTTTTCAGAGTCACAATCTTTGAAAAATCTAAATCAATCAATAAACTTTATCGATCATATTTTATCTAATTCAGATTGTAAGAAAATATTGGTTGCAGGTAGTTGCTTTGAGTATGATCAAAAATTTGGGGAATGCATAGAGGAGTCTACAACAAAACCTAAAGATTATTTTACCTGGGCAAAACTTACACTACTGGAATATTTGAAGCTCAAATGTAAGAAAAGCAATGTCTCCTTTGCATGGTTTAGACTATTTTATGTTTATGGTGCTGGACAAAGAGAAGGTTCTTTGTTGCCTACTTTATTCAAATTTTTGGAAAATAATATCGTCCCACAACTTAATACTCCAAAAAATGCCAATGACTTTGTGCATGTCGATGATGTAGCGCTCGCCTTTGAGATGGCTATTACTCAAGAATTTGATTCTGGTATTTATAATCTAGGAAGAGGTGAATCAGTGTCAGTGATTGAATTCTGTCAAAGTCTCGAAATGTTGATATCAAATGAAGATACACTAACAAATAAGTTAATCAAAAATACTTCTAATTCAGTTGAGCAAGTTAATTTCTTTGCCTCAACATCAAAAATCAAGAAGACATTTGGATGGGTTGCAAAAACACCTCTATTAGATGGCTTAGAGAAATCAATCAAAAATCATAATGGGTAGCATTCAGCAAGCAGTAATCCTGTGTGGCGGACAAGGTAAGAGGCTTATGCCTTATACGAAATATGTGCCTAAACCAATGGTTTCAATTGATAATCGTCCATTTTTGGAATTTATACTTGAAAATTTATCCTCCAAAGGAATCAAGAGATATGTAATTCTCTCAGGTTATCTTGGAGATAAAATCAAAGATTATTTTGATTCTGGAGAAAATTGGAATATTGATATTCAGTATTCTAAGGGTCCGACTGAATGGGATACAGCAAAAAGATTATGGGAATCGCGTGATCTTATAGATGAGAATTTTCTTTTTCTATACTCTGACAACTACATAAACCTAGATTTGAAAAAACTTGAAGATCATCACTTTAATTCAGGTAAACCACTTTCGCTCTCATTAGCAAAGAAAAAAAATGGAAATATAGCTATAAATGAAAACTCTGAGATCACAAAATATGATTTAGATAGATCTGATCCAAATATGAATCTAGTGGAAATTGGGTTCATGATTGCAAACAAATCTAGGGTCATTGATTATTATGATAATAAAAACTCAAGCTTCAGCAAAATAATCCATCAAATGACTCTTGAGAACGAAGTGTCAGGATTTAAATATCATAATGCATACTATAGTGTCTCTGATCCTGAACGTCTGGAAATAACAAAAAAGTATTTACTTAAGGAAAAAATACTATTCTTAGATAGAGATGGCACACTGAATCAAAGGCCTCCAAAAGCAGAGTATATTAGGAACTGGGAGGATTTTAAATGGTTACCCGGAGCAAAAGAGGGATTGCAATTACTTTCTAAAGAAGGTTTTAAATTCATTGTAATCAGTAATCAAGCAGGGATTGCTAGGGGTATGGTCAGTGACCAAAATGTAAGGCTTATAAATCAAAAAATGAAGGAAGAGCTTTCCAAAGACTCCATAGAAATAATTGAAACCTATTATTGCCCTCATCACTGGGATGAAGGATGCTTCTGTAGGAAACCTAACCCTGGATTATTTTTTAAAGCATCGTCTGAACATTTATTTCGCATTGAGAGAAGTTTATTCATAGGAGATGACAGCAGAGACTGTCAAGCAGCCAACAACGCTGGCTGCAATTCAATTTTCATAGGAGATCAAAGTGAGTTAAATGGGCTTAACCCAGAAGAATTGCCAATCAGCAGTCACAGGGCTCTAATTGATTCTGTCCCTGATATAATAAAATTTTATGGAAAATTTTAAAGCATCATGATTATTACAAGAACACCATTAAGAATTAGTTTTGTGGGTGGCGGTACAGACCTCAGAGAATACTATAAAGAAGAGACTGGTAGAGTCTTGAATACAGGCATTGATAAATATGTCTATGTCATAGTAAAAAGGCAAATAGGCATAGTTGAGCACAAATACAGAGTCAATTGGAGTCAAGTTGAATTCAAGGATGATATAGATGATATAGATCACCCTATTGTTAGAGAGGTTTTGAGAATGTTCAATATCGATTTTCCAATAGAAATCACAACAATCGCAGATATACCAGCAGGAACTGGGCTGGGCTCCTCGAGTTCCTTTTGCGTTGGATTGATTCATGCCATAACCACCATGATTGGCCTCAAAAAAACAAAATATGAATTGGCAACTCTAGCAGCGGAAATTGAAGTAGATATACTCAAACGCAGTATGGGAAAACAGGATCACTTCCCAGCTGCTTACGGTAATTTGAATCTAATCAGTTTTCATAAAGATGAAAGTGTTGAAATTCAACCCGTAATATGTAGCAAAAATAAGCTTAATGAGCTCGAAAATAATCTCATGCTTTTTTATACATTTCAGACAAGAGATGCGAGTAGCATCCTTGAATCACAGATAGAAGAAACGCAAAATAAGTTCGATGTACTCACTAAGATGAAGAATCTAGCCATGCCCCTATCAGATTGCTTAAGTGGAGATGGAAAATTAGATGAGTTTGGAGAAATACTCCATGAAAACTGGGTTCTAAAACAGAGTTTGACTAATCAGATCAGTAATAGTGAGATTGAAAAGTATTATCAAATCGGCATTGAATCAGGAGCAATCGGAGGAAAGCTATTAGGAGCAGGTGGTGGTGGATTTCTATTATTCTATGTTCATCCTGAAAAAAGGGATTTACTGTCCAAAGCACTTTCTGAATTATATCCGTTATCAATAAAATTTGATAAAAGTGGAAGTAGATTAACGTATTACGATCGATCAGACGATAATTAATCAATATATGAAAGAAGTCATATCAACCGAGTGTGTGGTAATCGGAGGTGGAATAGTTGGTCTCGCAATAGCCTCAGAACTTTCAAAGTTAGGACGAAATGTGATTCTTCTTGAAAAAGAAGAGCGATTGATAGAACACACGAGTAGTAGAAATTCGGAGGTCATTCATTCTGGAATCTATTATAACCCTGAGAGTCTGAAGGCACGTTTGTGTAATGAAGGAAAACATCTTCTATATGAGTACTGCAAGAAATCGGGTGTTAATCATAACCAGATTGGAAAAATGATCATTGGAGACAAAAACTCGGAAAGCTATCTGCAGCGTTTATTAGAGAATGGGAAAAAAAATCATGTTCATGGATTAAGTTTACTCACAAAAAAAGAAATAGAACTTTTTGAGCCCGAGGTGAGTGCCGAACATGCTATTTTATCCAAAACAACAGGTATTATTGACTCGCATGAACTTGCTATGTCTCTTGAAAATGATGTCGAAATAAATGGCGGATATATTTCATTAAAAATTAACATATCTGATTTTGAGAAGACAAATAATGGCTGGGAATTGACCATAGAAGATGAAAAACCATTTCTAATAAAAACTGAGATTCTTATAAATGCAGCTGGACTGGATTCTTATGAATTAGCAAAAAAACTGGGCGTTAAAAAACTGCCGAAAGCAAGATTCTTCATTGGTCATTACTTCAAATATAATGGCAAAAACCCATTTAAAAGATTGATATATCCCGTACCGGATGAATCTGGGCTTGGTATTCACTCGACGAGTGACCTTGATAGCAACCTCCGATTTGGTCCAGATGCTGAGGAAATATTTAATACTTCTTATAAGTTCAGAGATCCAAAAAAGAGGAAAGAAATATTTATAGAATCAATAAAAAAATATTTCAAAAATCTTAAAACAGAAAGTCTAGATCCAGATTATACTGGGATCAGAATTAGATTAGGGGAAACTCATTTTGAATCTGATTTTCTCATTCGAAAAGAATCGGAGAAGCATCTTGATGGCCTAATTAATTTAATTGGTATTGAGTCTCCTGGACTGACATCCTCACTGGCAATTGCAAAACATGTTGCTAATCTAATCTGATATTCTAATTGCTTTTTCAAAAATTCGATCCCATGTCACCAGAAAAGCCTGCTTTGATCTTGATTTAGTGAGATACCTTTCAACAGAATGCATATGCTCCTTTAGAGGAAATTTACCAGATAAAAATAAGTCGATATTCTTTATCCAGTCCTCATCACTCTTGCAGGTCAGATCATGATCCGTATTAGAAAAAGATTCAATATATGCTGGTGTGTCAGATGTTATTACAGGAATACCATGCTGCCAAAGTAAAGCTAATTTGTTCTCTGGCTTGTGATAAGCCAAGATATCGCTTTTATACAAAGGTATTACGGCAATATCAGATTCGACAATCAATTTACTAAATGTTTCCTTCCTCCATTCGAAAAACTCTATGTTCCATTTTGATCGTCTCAGATTCTTGAACACATCTACTTTTATTATGCCTCCAATCTTATACGTCTTATCAGTTATTACCCTGAGTTTAATTCTATTACCATATTTCTCTAAAACCTTTGAGAGACTGAGAAGATGATGTGCTGTCACTCCCATTCCCTCCCAGACCAAAATAAGCGGATGATTGAGAGAATATTTCTGCTTCTTCTCAATTATGTCTTCACCAAAATAATCAAATGATAGAAGGACATTGGGATTATATTTAGCAATAAAATCTCTAGCTGGCTTTGTTGGGCAGACCACCATGTCTGCAATAGAAAACATCTCAAGATAAATATCATTATAATTTAGATACAGTCTCTTCTCTCTGCCTGAAAAAAACCTAGATATTCCTCTTGCTGCATTCCAAAGCCTACTTTCCTTAAAGAAAAATGCATTATTGATGTCAAATATCAGAACAGTACCTGGATTAGATTTTTTATAGTCAATCCATTCAGAAACATTGGCCATTGTTGTTATGAATAAAATATCATATTTTTTTTCTGGATTTGCAATTTCCCAATTGAGGTTCCGCTCCTTTGCATAAAATAAAAAACGTCTTCGATCTCCAGCTGAAGAAAAATCATTTGCAACAGGAATATAGCCTATTTTCAATTGTTCTAATTTTTTCTGCTGTTCAGTTCTCAAACTATCATCCTGAGTCTTCGGTCAGATGTTGGTGAGCCCACAAAATAAGCCACTTAACTAGAAGGTAGTAGGCTTTGAATAAATTCTTAATAGAGGAAAAAGAACGATTCTTGATTGAGAGCATGATTCTAGAAAATGGCTCAATCAAAATAACACTCAACATAATTGCAGTTGATGATATGAATCCAAAGTGCTTGTATGAATATATAATTCTACTCCTGAGCGAATAAAATAATCTTTTTGCTTTAATTTTCCTTGAGACACCGCCAGCTATATGCATTGATTGTATTGTTGAAATAAAATGAGTCTTGTATCCAATTTCTTTCGCCCTCAATGAAAAATCTAAATCTTCTAGATAAATAAAAAAACGTTCATCAAATCCATTCAATTTGTCATACAGCCTCCTACGGACAAAAAAGAAGGCGCCAATTACATGTGACACTTCTCTAGTTTGATTATGATCCCATTCGCTAGAAACATGATCAAAGGAAAGGAGAATTTTATGTATGCCTGTACTTCGTAAAAAAAAGGATAATGGAGTCGGGAAGTCACTGCTATGTCTAGCAATATTTCCCTCTTGATCCAGTAACTGTATACCTACTATTCCAATATCCTTCTTATCGTCCATTCTCATATACTCAAGTGTTTCATCAAGAGTATTAGGGAATAAAACAGAATCGGGGTTAAGGAAAAGTATAAACTCACTATTACAAAACTCTGCTCCAATATTGCAAGATTTTGCGAAACCATAATTGTGAGGATTTTTAACTAAAATAACCTTATTTGACTGATTATTAAGGATTTCTGAGTTATCTTTGGAGTTATTATCAACAACAATAACTTTCCCAACATGATTCATGTTGCCTGACTCAATGGAGTCAATACAATCAGACAAAAGTTTTCCTGAATTCCAATTTACAATTACGATGTCTAACATCATTTGAGTCAATTTAGAATACAATCACCAATACAAACATGCTGGAGCACAGAATGTCGTGCCAAACATGGTTGAAAGAAAGAGTGTTCTATAAATTGAATAAAGTGCAAAGAGAAGTAGTAGACTGATACAAATATATCTGTCTATCATTGGAAGAAATGATACCCACATTAGATTTGCGAAAAGTGTCATTTCCAGAAACCTATGTGCCATAACTGGGATTGACATCATGCCAAAAAAAGTAGCCAATCCGACGATAGAAACATAGAACCAAGGCACAGCCTCACTTGGAAGATTCCTAGAATTCAGCAGACCAATACCTAAAACTGTTATCAAAGTTAGGCTTCTCGATGAAAAAGGGTTTGGCTTATTTAATAATTCAATGATTTCAGGCCTTGTATAATACTCAATGATATAGAGAGTCTCAGTAAAATTTTGTGCAAGCAAAATAACAAAATAGAGGGTAAGGGCCGGGATTGAGATACCTAGCAATAATTTAAATAAAGTGAATTCCTTTACTTGATTTGAGAATAAAATAAATGGTGCCAGAAGAATTGTGCTCTGATGAAATCCCAAGCCAAGAATTACATAAAGGAGTCTTTGAGGTATTGTTAAATTTTTTATCGATGCATGATAAATACCTAAGAACATCACTGCGGTAGCTATCCCAACCCTCATTTGAGTCATTTCCTGAAGTGGCACAAGCATCAGACAATATATGATCATTAAAGCAATAAAATTTGATCTCTTGCTTAATAGATAGACTTTTATTGAGACCGATATAAATGCAACTATGTATAAAAATACAAGAAAGGAAAAATCAAGATTAATTAGTGAGGAATAACCAGTTCCAAAAAAAGCCTGTACTATCTTTCCTAGCAAGACAAAAGCAAATTCAAACCTTGACGTTTCACCTGCACCAATTTCATTATAAAACTCTACATATTGTTCAAAATCTCTGTCAAAACCCAAAAGTCTAGAACCTACTATTACAGTAAGTAAAAAAATAGGTATTAAGGATAAAGCAGTCCTTTTTTGAATCCGAAAATCAGAAATATCTTTTGTTGTGCTCATCTCGGATATGATAGTTCAAATAGATTACTTTCTAAATAAGAAAAGAAAAACTCTGATCAAAAATCTTGGAAAAATAGCAATGGATAAAAGAGTAACTGAGCTCAATCTGCTATGGCTAGATAGCTTATTCTTATTTGATAAGTAAATTTTCAAATTAAAGTAGCCCATGAATCTCATCTTTAACAAGGACTTGAATGAGAAAACACCTGAATTATCTGAGTGCTGAAGTATTACATCTTCTTTCAGCTCTTCATATATATCTGGCAGTGAGTGGACTGCCTTTTCCCAATTATAAATGAATGTTTCAATTGCATCTTTATACCAGTAACTCACTTTCTTTTGTTTGCTATATATAAGATTTCTGTTAATCCAGAAAAAATTACAATCCTGTGCAAGTGAATAAAAAATTATTGCAGTATGAGGAAAATCTGGTGCTCTTGAGAAATCACTAGTTTTAGTAATCTTAAAAGCATCCCTAGAGTAAACTACCGAACCAGTATATGTCAGATGCCACGCAAATTTAGAAAAGATGAGACTAGGATCTTCATATCTTTTTTGATCATGATCTATTTTTCTATGATCGGCATTAAGTCCAATGATATCAGGAGAATGCTTGTCAATGACATCTAGTATTTCTCTTATCGATCCCTCATGAATTGAAATAGAGTCACCTAGTATCCAAGTGTAGTCGCTATCATGCAAATCAAAACACTTAAGAAAGTTATCATCATGGCCCAATCGATCTGTATGCTCTATGAAGTAAAAATTATCATATTTATTTGCTAGCTGCTTTGAGAATTTCATTATTTTTTCATTTCTGCCATCTTGAGATAAGATTACTTGTATATCAGATTCAGTGGCTTCTTCGATAATCTCTTCGAGATTGAGCTTCAAAAAATCTATCCTATTAAAGCTAGGAATGACAATTGATAGTTTTTTCTTCACGTTTTGATGGAGTGATTTTTTCTTAAAAAAGATACTATACCCTGCTCAAGATCTAGAGGTTTATGATTAAAATTCTCTTTCAGAAGGGAGACATCAAAATGAATATGGTCTACATCTTGTTTGTTCTCAGGTAAAAGTTTAATCACTGCTTTTTTGCTCAAATATTTTTCAAGAACCTTAATTATTTCTGAAACAGCATAACTTTTTCCTAATGCAATATTAAAAATTATATTTGAGCATTCCTTAGATAGGAGTTCTTGGAATATTAAAGATAAATCATCAATAAATATATAATCCCTTGATTGATCAGGATCCCCCCAAATTTCAATTGGTTCATCTTTAAGCATTCGCATAACTGAGTTTTCAATAAATCCTTGATTATGCTTAACCTTCTCATGCCTGCCATAAACATTGGATGGTCTTAAGATTATATATTTCAAATTGGATTTATTTGTGATCAATTTCTCTTCAATGATTGCTTTTGCCTTTGCATAGAAATTCTTTGGATCAACTGGTAACTTCTCATTGATAGTATCGCTTGGATTGCCATATATCATTCCCCCTGAAGAAAAATAGATGAACTTTGATGTAGACAGCAATGGATTATCAATTAGATTAACTGTGGGTTCTATAATCTCCTTATATTCTCGCTCATACTCTCTGATACTAGAAGAAGGAATAATATTAGAAGAGAGATGAACAATAAAATCAATCTGATTATCTCGAAAGATATGAATATATTTTTCTATCTCGCCAAGAGAACCATGGATCAATTGATAGTCACCTTTAAAATTAATTTTAGATCTACATTGATCTATATTCCTTGATAGCAGAATAGGGAAATACTCATCTTCATTGAGGTCACTTATTATAGCGCTTCCAATAAAACTGGATGCTCCAACGAAAAAAACTGTCTTCTTTCTCTTGCTCATTGAAGATAATCATCAACCAAATCATTTAACTTTTTTTGGTTCAAAACATGGTTAAATAAATCATTGGCTTGATTTTTAAATTCTGATTCAAAAAGATCTATTGGCTTTGATAACCAAAAACTTATTCGATCAAACAATTCCTCCCTTGGCACCAATAAACCTGAGGACCTGAGTAAGCCTACAAATTTTTCAGCATTATAGTTATTGATATGAATAGGCATCTCATCTGAAATTAAAAACGGTCGCCTTGTGAGAATCCTTGCATAAACCAAAGACTGCCTAATGCTGTCATATACAGTCAATTTTGCTCTTTCATGCTCTGGATATGAAATACCATACTGCAAAATATCACTCTCTGAATTGAAGTTAGCACTAGGATATGCAACTACCCGAGTTTTTTTTCCAAATAAGTCATTCATATTTTCTGCTATATCAATATATTCATTCGCTCGTGTTGGATTACTGTTTTTTCTTTCAGATAAAATAATAAAAGACCTACTATTCATTCTCCTAAAACCATTAGATTTAAATCTAGTTGGAAATACATTCTTTTGGCCTGTACCCCAGTAATACATCTCATCACTACCCAATTCCTCTATCTCATACATTAATCGTTTATAGTTCAAACCATAACCACCACCATGCTGAACATATATTAGTTTTGGAGAAGCATTCCTAATCAAGAAAGACATTAATGGATCTTCCAAAATTCCAAATATAGTTGTTGTAACTATCTTTATTTTTAATCCTGCAATTCGATGATTTCTAAATTCATGAAATAATTCAAGATGACTGAGCGGGAATAATGATAAAAGGTATTTGGAAAGTTCTTGATCAACACCCTCATTGACCAGATTCAAGTAAAACTGCTTCCTCAAATCTTGATCCTTTTCATAACTTGAGGCTTTAAAGAATATTTGTGTCAAATTTGGAACTATAAATTTCTCATTTCTCAAATGTGAATAGATGTGAATTATTGAACTTGATTTCAGTAATGATCTCTCTAAAAAAAGAATGCTTCGAATTCTTCTAAATCTATTTAAGATACTAGCTGCAAAAGAAATTAATCTGGATTGAGGTGATTTTTTTTTCTTCGCATTCCCCCTGAATATTACTTCGTCATTCCAAATATCAAAAAAACTAAAGTAAGTTATATCCTTTGTTTCTTCTATTTTGAACATTGCCTGAGGAGCTTTGCTAGAAGAATTTGGCATCCTCTTAAATAAGGCATCAAGAAATAATAACTCTTCATTTCCAGAAAAGACTTCCTCATCAGATTCTAAGCCGATGCTTAACCTAACTGCCCTAGCTATTTTTTCTGAGAGCGCTTTTAAATCTAGAAGACTATGATCAATCATTGATTCGACTTAATTCGATATCTAAAATATGAAAAATCTGAAGATTCTTTAGTAGTCTCATCAATCTCCCTTAGAGAGAAGAATAACCTCATGAGATTGCCAGGCTCTGAAATAATATTCTGCATCATTGGCAAAGCCGCGCCTTCGCTTTGATCCCATTCAAAACATATTTTATTCATATCATTCTGAAAAATAATTTTTCCATCAGTTGCACCAAAGCCTCTTGAACTAGAGACCATTGTTGAAGATGGCCTTGAGTGATCAAATGACTTGATGGGTATGAATTCCTCAAAATCATCACCACCATTTTTGCAAGAAATTATGATTGGCTCTTTAGTAAATTCAGGAAGAAACGTTGCTCCTCCAACCCTTATTGTTCCAATATAGTCTGACGACTTTTTAAATGAATAAGAAAACTCTATTCCTTCTTTAGAATTAAAAAATTTTATTTTCTTTGAAAGATTGCCAATATCAAAGGATAAATCATAGGAAAGAATTAAGGTTCCATCTGCCTCTATTTCAATTTTTGGATCTACTGGCTCTAAATCTGCAAATCTTTTTCCTGATCGTGGTGAATCAAAAAGAATGCCGCCAGTATAAAAATCAGCGCCCAACTCAATGCTCTCGAAGTAGCCCTGATCGATGGTTCCAATATAAGCTGATGAATCTTTTTGGCAAAATAATAGTGATTTGACTGTGCACCCCCTCCTTAGATTAAGGATTACAGATTGATATACATTGGATATTTCTAAAAAGTTTTCATCCTTTTTAATGAAGACATTATTCTTCTTAAGAATTTCGTCAGAAGAGTCGGTTAGTTTGATTGACTTACCTTCATCTATCTGTGGTGCGATCTTCTTATCTATACCTCTTTCATCGAGAAATATTTCTAAGGATTTTTTTAATTGAGACCACCGAGATTCAGTGATATGTGTTCTATAATCACTTGACCAAAACTCACACAACTGCATCCATTCTGATTCTGAATTCACACCATTAATCCTCAGGTATTTTTCAATCCTAAAGCATATAGTATTCAGCCAAAAATCGTCTCTACCTGTGACAGCCCATCTTGCAATATTATATTTTGGCTGTTTCTTAACGGGTATTGGATATGAGCATGAGGTCAAGTCTAGTGTTTCTTCTTTCTTCGTCTTTTTTAAAATCTCACTTGGAGAAATCCATTGAATTCCATGCTCAGAAAGGACTGACAATAAATGATACATTCGATTCCATTCACCATCGCCATATATATCTCTTTCTTGGCTAAAGCGACCTGGCCTAAAATCGAAAATTTCAATATCATTGGAGTAAATGGGCAAAGGATCAAAACCTTCGTCAATTTTCTTATTAATGTATTGAAGATAGCTACCTATTGAAATATCTCCATGGATATATTGTTGAAATTTCTGAAAAAGTATAGTGTCTGCCCAAATAACAGGTAATTCTGATCTATTTCCTAATCCATAAATTAAGTGATCATATTTGATCTTTTCTTCTGAGCCTCTTGCTAAATTAATATTATGAATATCCATGATGAAGCCCTCATATGCATTCTCACTGTATATGTCGATCATACTTTTTGAAAATGCCATTTCATTTACTAAAGCAATTTCTGGGCGAGTACCCAAAAAGTCTTTATAAAATTTAAGGCCTATTTTTTGATTCCAATGATTTACAGACTCTGGGACCAAAGGACCTATCATTTGTGTAAAGCCACTACCTATTATTTCTACTTTTTTTGACTTAATTAAGTCTTTAAGTTTCTCAATCCACTTTTGGTCAGTTAATTTTATCTGCTGTAGGGTCCAGCCCGATAATTCTATACCTATCGGGATACTTAACTCATCAGGAATTTTGAGAAGTGGCCAATAGCATTTCTCTAGAACCTCTCTTCTCCTTTCGGTTTCAATAGATGAAAATGCCAAATTTAAGTGGAATACTAAATATGCTTCTGATCTTGGTTTTTCCATTTCACATTCCTAAAATCTTATCTGCCAAAGATTCGCATCCACTCTTTTTGAACTTTTCGAGCGATTGCCTTGAAAGCTCTTCCGAAAAAAGATGGTTGTCAATCAGTGAATTAAGCTGAACCACAACATCATCCAGATCTTCTGCAATGACAGCTACTTTCTCACTTTTAAGTTTCTCTAATTCTAAATTGTCTTTATCTGCATAAGGTGAAAGAACGACAGTTGGCTTTCCGTGTTGCAAAGACTCAAAAAAAGAGACTCCATATACTGAAAAAATATAGTTAGATTCGTAAATGATATTCTCAAGGCTGCTTGGCTGATTGAATATAGTCCAATTATGTTTAGTATTATTCGAAATCTGAGGCGTTGCTGAGTAAGGACCCTTTACCCAATGTATCTCTAACTGACTCTGCATCTTCTCTTCAAGAATATTTGGTAGTGAATGTGTGATCCCTGTTGGATCACTCCCACCTGTCAAAATAGTGATAACATTTCCTGGCTTCCATTTCTGAATAGGCCTGTTTCTTTCAAGTAAAAAACAATCCCATCCATAGTGAATATGCTTATGTCTAATGTCATACTTAGATTCATCAACAGTAAAAGCTGGTACCCAAATTAAATCAATGAATGAATGATATTCAATTAATCCATCCACAGCAATTATTCTTATTTTTCTATCATTAATATCCATTAGAAGCTGGCCAATATATTGCTTTGACTCTTTCTCACTGAGATCGAATATAATTAATTCAGGTTTTATGTGATTGATATACGTCAGAATTTCATCAGAGGGATCGGCATTATGATCTATGATATGAAAATTAAAGGAATCTAGAAAGCCCTCATGAATATTGCCAAGCACAAGAAATTCAATTTCAATTTCTTTTTTTTTTCTGATAATTGATGACGTTAAGTTTCTTAATCTCGATAGGTGTCCAATGCCTATATCAGGTGTGGAATAACATATATTTAAGATTTTCAAACTGAACCTTATCGATTTAAAAATTCTTTCTTTTATTTTTCATAGGTCTCAGGCCATCAGATGGGTCTGCTCTCCAATCTCTGTCATTCAATTCAGAATTAGCAGGCATCTTTACGCCATTTCCATCTGAATCTTGACCCCTCGAGATATGCTCTATGACAGTAGCAATTTCATCTGGAAGCCAACAATGTCCAGGAGCAAATTCTTCGCCTGTTCCATCAATATCTAAATGGAACTCAATGAAATCTGCACCCCACCTATTAATTGCCCTATAAAGCACTGCTGGGTCATGAGTATGATCGGACCAACCAACTTTACATGATGTGGTGTCTCTAATGGTTTTAATGGCAGAAAGGTTTGACTCATCATTGGGTGTTGGATAAGCAGAGACACAGTGCATAATTACAGGATCATTACAGCCATTCTTGTAAAGCGTCTCTAGTGCCCTCTCTACCTCTTCAATCGTTGCCATTCCCGTTGATATGATTACTTTCTTTTCAGTCTTGGCACATTCAGTTAGTAAGTCATCCCAGAGTAATTCATAGGATGCAACTTTATAATAATCAACATATGGAAAGAGTTCCTCTACTGCATCAAGATAGAATGGTGTACAACCAAACTCAATATTGTTTTCTGAAGATCTTGCTGATAATTCAGGAATGAATTCTAATGGTAGCTCCCATTCTTTTCTTCTCCTATGCTCCTTCGAGGAGCTTAGAATCTCTTCTGAAAATAATTGATCAATCTTAAAAAGCTGAAACTTGACTGACGAACAACCAATATCAGCCGCAACATCGACAAACTTTAAAGATCTGTCTAGATCTCTTGAGTGATTACTAGATATTTCAGCAATAAAATGGGTCATCTAAAAAAATCTAAATTATTAATCTCCTAAAAAGGGAGCGTTCTTATTTTTACTGAGTTTGAAGCCTTAATTGCTCTGTTCTCTGCTTCTTCAATAGTATCTCCAATTGCATGAAGAAAACCAGCTCTAACTGTGTGATTTTCTGGAAAAGGTACAACATCACCCACGTCTAAATATAATCCTTTCTTTGTAATCCAATCATATTCTTCTAGTTCATGATACCCCTCGATCGCTGTGATCTTTCCAGGTTCTGGAAAAAAATATCTAATGCCGATGGAACATATATTTTTTGGAATAATCTCATCCTTCTGAAGAGTATCCCCAATGGCAAGTTTTATTACCTGCCTAACTAAGTTTATACCTCTTGATCTTGGAATCTGTTCTGTAGAAAAGTATCCGCCACTTAGCCTGAGAGCAACTTCAATAATTAAAGGTCCATCTTCTGACATAACAATATCGCCTTTGATCGTGCCATTTTTTAGACCAATTTTTGAAGCCAAATCTTCAAGAGTATTATTTATCGAATCTTCATCATTTTTACTTATATTTGCAGGTATGACGCCTCCATTTTCGATGACGAATGGTCTGAGATTATCAAGTTGATCATAGTTTCTTTCTGAGATTGCTGACGTATAGCAAATACCATCATAAATTAGAGACTCTGAACTGAATTGCTTTCCACTAATATACTTTTCAACAAGAAGATAATCTTTTTCTGAAGTTGACAATGAATGATCATAATAATCAAGATCATTTTCATTCCTGATAAGTATTACCCCTCTTGATCCTCTTCCATCGATAGGCTTAATAATAATTGGATAACTCCATTCTCTTACTGCGTTCATGACATCATCTTTGGAATAAGCAAGTCGAAAGTCAGGGGTTCTTATGTTCTTCTGATTAAAAAACTTCTTCATCTTGTGTTTATTAGAGAATATTTCGGCCAATTCTATGGGCACTGATGGCAGATTTAGTTCTTCGGCAACTTTTGAAACCGTCAAAGGAACATCATTTGCAACTGTCATGACTCCATTTATCCTATTTTTTTCATGGTATTGCTTCACTTTAAAAACCGTACCTATTGGATCTCGAGTACTTGCAATTATCTGATGATCTGCATGCTTGAAGGCTGGCGCATCAGGATTGATGTCTGTGCCTATGACATTCAGCCCTAGTTTTTTCGCCTCAGTATATGCCTGAATTTGCTCAATTCCTGCACCAATTATTAATAGAGTCTTTTTTTCTGACACTAGATTACTCTTTTTACATTACTTTCTAATAATTCAAAATCTGGTGTAATGATGCCTTTGATGAATCCATCTTTTCTCTCATATGCATATTCCAAAGCGGTATCTAAGTCATCCATACAAAAGGCATGAGTCACAATATTTTCAAATAATTTTTTGTTCTTATTAATTATAGAAATTGCCTTATCCAATTGCCCTAAGACATTATTTGAATGGTTAGGAAATGAAGGCATCAGAACAGGTGCTCTATTGATCAAATAGTGGCCGAGTGTAAACTTTTCTGGCTTGTAGTATGAGGTCATCATAAGCTTCGCTCTGCTTTTTGCCTTACATAAGCTCGCACATAACTGAAGATTGCTCATCTTACCTGTAAATTCGAAAGCAATATCGACACCTCCTTCCCATGGTTCTTGAGATGCTGATTTCTTATCTTGTTCGATAAGATTTCTGATTTCCCAGTAAACATCTATGTTTTTAGCATTCAAAGTATGGGTAGCGCCTAATTCTTTTGCCAGCGAAAGTCTATTTTCATGATGGCCAACAACAGTAATACTTTGTTGTGAATATTCGGAAAGTGCAGCAATTGTCATCAAAGACATAAATCCATCTCCAATAAAAAGGGAATTTGCATTCGAAAATGGATCGGACATCTCAGCGGCATTTACAGCAGCCATCACTGGCTCCCCCAGTGCAAATTCTATTGGCATATCTTTTGGTATCTTAATTAACATTTCTTGAGGCGCAATTACATAATCTGAAAAGCCTGAACCATAGTATGCTAAGCCGGTTACTCTATCTCCTAACTGAAAATTTCTTACACTTTTTCCGACTTCAAAAATTATTCCTGATACTTCGTGACCTAAATTACAAGGATATGACTTATACCTGTATGAAACTCCGGGCTGTCCTTCTGTTTCACCGTTTATGACAGGAAATTCACTGCTACACAATCCACAAGAGACTACCTTGATTATTACTTCATCATCAGCTACAGCATCAATGATCCTGGATCTTTTTTCTATCCTGTTAGGAGCTACTAACAGTAATTCATTTATTTTCATCAAATTTTATGGAAGAAGGTTTGGCCACTTATTTATGACTTTCTTTATGATACTCTCTGTATCAATCTTAAGGGTTGAATGAAGATGATCTCTTGTGCCATGATCAGTGAATTTTGTTCCTAAATTTATTCGCAAGACCTCGGGTTGGTAACCATTATCATTTGCTATCTCCAGTATCGAGCTGCCCAATCCACCCCTGCTTACATTTTCCTCAAGAACTATGATTGATTTATATCTTTCAAGTATGTCCTTAAAATCTGTGATCTCAATAGGCGATATCTTTGTCTGATTCATAATACCCCAATTTGAATTCATACCTGCCAGTTCTTGTCTTAACTCAAATCCTTTTTTCAAAAAACCGGCAGTGGTAATGATAAGGCCTTCATTAGATTCATCGAATACTGAGGTTAAAGATTCTGAATAGTCGTCTTCATTGGGTTCCAGCATTTCAATGGTTCCATATGGATTCATCATAATCGTAGGTCCGCTGACCCAATCTTTTGTTTTTTTCTCTAAGATGTTATTAAACTCAATGTGATTTGCTGGAAATAGTATTTCTAAATTTGGAACGCAGGCTAAATAGGAAAGATCCAAGGTTGCGTGGTGCGTCATATGATCCAGTCCGGCAAGTCCTGATCTTGCTAAAATAATCAATATAGGCACATTGTTCACACATACATCGTGAACGAGCTGATCATATGATCTTTGAAAAAAAGTGGATTGATATGATATTACTGGCTTCATTCCTTCAACTGAGAGACCGACTCCAAGTGTGAGCGCATGTTGTTCAGCCATGCCCACATCAAAAGAACGATCAGGTACTGAGTTAAATGCTTTTAGTGTTTCGGATGCTCCTTGAGTTGCTGGAGTTATCAAGACTAATTTGGGATCCTTTTGCATTAATTCATCAATCTTACTTCCCACTAATCCAGCATTAAAGGGAGATAAAGGCTTGTAAAATATCCCTTCTTCAGTCCCTTTATCTTCAGTTATTGGTGACCCAGTTTTATCTAGGGGAAAACAAAAATGATGGTTAGTAATCTCATCTTTAGGGAAATCAAGCCCATTACCTTTTTGAGTTTTAACATGAAGTACCATTGGACCATTTGGATTTTGCTTAATTTCTTTTAACTCTCTAATCAAACAATCTAAATCATGGCCATCAATAGGTCCCTTATAATCAAAACCTAGTGAGGTGAAGAATCCCTCTGAAATCTCAGGATTATCTGATCTTTGACTCAAATATGATTTTATTGCTGTCTTATTTTCAGTAATACCCCAACCATTATCATTGACAATAATCAGCATATTTGGCTTCTCATAACCAATGTGATTCAAGGCCTCAAGTGCCATGCCCTCACCAAGCGCAGAATCACCAATAATTGCAATCGGCAGACCTCCCTTGTTTTGTATCCTGTTTGAGATCGCTATACCCGATGCAACTGATAGCGAGGTACCTCCATGACTTGTATCAAGCACATCATGCTCACTCTCGTCCTTTGCAGGAAAACCAGGCGAACCTTCATCCTGTCTGAGTGTATATAATAAATCTGCTCTACCTGTTAGGATCTTATGAACATAAACATTGTGCCCAACATCCCAAATAAATTTGTCATATAAAGAGTCGAAAACAAAATGCAGTGCTAAGGTTAACTCAACAACACCGGTATTTACGCCTAAATGCCCGCCTGTCCTGCAAATAGATTCCTTTAAGAAGTCTCTTATTTCATCGGCCAGATCAAAAAGCTCTTTGCTGGAAAGCTCTTTTATTTTTTCATAGGAGTCCAATTTATCTATCAGTCTGTCCATTTTAATCCTTAATTTTTCTCAAAAACAATCTGCAATAATTTTTTTAAGGTCCTTTTCATCAAAAATAACCTCGTGCTGCCTTATTGGCCTGAACATATATCCTAATGCGTCACGGAGTATAACATCAGATTCTTTTTTGTTGATACCATAATCTGAGAGCCTGAGATCCAAACTAAACTGTGCTATGAATTCTTCAATAAAATTAAGGCCTTTACTGATACTTGAGACCTTATTAGATACTTCATACTGAGGATTAAATATCGGAATGACTTTGTTAAATATATCAATACCATTTGGAAGGGTATGTCGAAGGACTGCTGATGTATAAATACTTACAGACTTACCATGTGGAATTCCGAATCTTGCATCAGTAGGATGAACCAGGGCATGGCATACGGTGGTACCTGCTAATGATATTGCCATCCCTGCTAATGTCGCGCCATAAGCAACTTTCTCCCTTGCAGCCATATTATTTCCATCATTAAATGCAAGTGGTAAGTATTGCACTATATTTCTTATTGCTTCCATGGCAATAAGATCAGAATAATCAGTTCTATTTTCCTTATTAAATAAAGATTCAAGTGCATGAGCGAATGCATCGAGGCCTGTAATAGCAGTCCATTCTTTGGGTAAAGCGACAGTAAAACTAGGGTCAACGATTGCGGCCTTTGGGATAATTGATTCATCTTTAATCGTTCCCTCTTGTTCTGTATCTTGATTAATTACGACTGAGTATGGAGTGACTTCTGATCCTGTACCCGACGTTGTGGGAATTGCAATGACCGGCAGAAGTTTATCTGAGTATATTTTAGCTGGAGGCTTATTTGATAAATTTACATAGTCCCAAATACTCTTATCGTGTCTGGCAACTATTGAAAGTCCTTTAGCAAAGTCGATCACACTTCCGCCTCCAAATCCTATAATCACATCAAAATCTTCCGATCTTACGAGATCTATGACTTCTTTGTAGTTTTCAATCTTGGGTTCAGGCTTCGCATCCTTGTAGATCTTAAAATCAATATTACTCTCTCTTAAGGTCTCTAAAACTGGATCTATGAGGCCAATCTCAAATAGATCTCTCATAGTAATAATTAATGCCTTATTACCAAAATGACCGATCAATTCTGGAAGTTCTTTATGTGCTCCCTCACCAAATATTACTTTTGGAAATCTCTTTAAGTGGAACACAGTCATTCTTCAATCCTTGAAATTAATATTCTTACTAATGTGGTCATTCTTGATCGATAATGAAGCCGAATCTTTTGATTTACTAAAAAAATATCCAATTGCATCAGAGCTTTTTGCATATTTCAAAATATTTTTTGATGAGCTACGAAAAATTAACACTTCGTCAATATCTTTAATGTCTTTGGTTAGATCTATGCTACTGAACGGTTTATTGGGAGGCATTATTAACTCAAATGAACTAAAAAAAAGCGGTGGCTTAATTTCATCATTTTTAAAAGATGATCCAATTAAAATAGGCAAAATTGCAACGAGATGATTTGTGCCTCCAGATATTGATGTTAAAAAAACTGTCCCTTTTGGTCCATGAAGACGAGGAGCAATCTCAAAAACTTTTACACCTGAAGAGGTTACTATCAAGTCAGACTTAACTGGACCCCAATTTATCCCCAAACTTTTTGCGGCTCTCTCGGTTAGATCTTTTGCTTCATTGAGAATATCGGTATGCTTACTGCTTGGATATATGCCTGATTTTTCAATTACGATGTCATCATTAAATGACCTTTCGAAACAACCTAGTGAGATAAACTCCCCTTTTTCATTAAAGCATCCATTCAAATCTAACATTTCTCCTTGTAGATGTTCCTCTATAAGAAGCTCATCTGGGTTATTGACAGAGTAATAGTCTTCAAGTTCTTTATTAGAAGAAATTTTACTTGCTCCAATGCCCCCAGAGCCAGTCAATGGCTTAACAAAACAGTCTTTCTGTTGATCTTGAAGAAACACCCTTGCCTCATCAATGCATTTTACAATCTTGCCATCAGGTGTTGGGACCCCGTCATGCAACCATTTCTCTTTTGAATCTATCTTATTCTGACATAATTCAGCACTTTTCAGAGAGACAGAGGGTAGATCACATAAATTTCCAACGGCGGCAACAGTTTCAACCATCTCGGTTAAAGTGAAAATACCTTTTATATTTAGATCAGATTTATTGCTATTTATATATTCAGAGATTTTTTGAATATCTCTCCCATCTGAGCAAAATGTAAAATTAGACTTTTCAAATGCTTTTGCATCTGGGTTTATATCGGTTGTTAACAATCTATAACCAGATGATTGAACTATCTCTACAGCAGCGGCTTCTTGTACCCCGCCTCCTACCATAACTAGCGTTGGAATGTTTTTACTCATATTCTTGAAGTAAGTATTAGAGAAATTCTAATCAGTCATGACCTCAAACTGAGAATCACTAAAAAACTCTGCTGGTGTTCTCCAGCTTTCTCCATAAAGAAGCTCAAGATATTCTTCTGCATTTTTTGGGATTCTGAGCTCAATGCTGTTATATGTCACGATATCATGACCGTCGAAATAAAAATATGGTGTCTTTGCCTCTTTGGCATTTATTGCGTAATAAAGATCATCTCCAATCTTTGTTCTAATATTTATATCAATTATGGCTGGCTCTTGATCCACAATGGAAACTTTTGATTGTGCAAGAACTTTTCTTAAGGTTCCAACATCCATATGTTTTGAGCTTACTTCACCTTCGCTAACAAATGTTTGAGAAATATTAAATGTTTCGCAGATCTTTGATTTTTTAAGCTCACCCCAAAGTGTATTCGCATCCTGAGCAGAAATGAGTGCTATATCGACATCAGAGAATCGGCTTAGATCTTCCCCTCTTATGATTCCAAGAAGTGCAGAATGATCCATCCAATATGGCATTCGCTTACTTTTTGCTATATCAGAGAAAATTTCGAGGAAATGATTAATTGAATCAGATCTGGCTTTGACTTCGTTTGGACCGGGTGTTAAGTCAGACTTTTTAAAAAGTTTAATCTTGCCTTGGTCGATACCTAATTCATCTACCAATTGATTTTCTTGTTCTTTGACAAATCTCCCAGCCAAAAATATCTCATCATATTCCAGTGATTTAATATCTTTCGGGCTATGAATTGAGACATCATCAAAATTTGTGTGGTGCTTTGAAGCATCATTATCAATAAAGGCAACGATGTTATATTGATCAGATAATTTCTTAATCTTTCTGTATATAGCTCTGCCGTAGATTCCTACACCAAAGATGATGACATTTTTTTTTGACATTTCTTGGATCTTTCCTATGAACTTTTGGCTGCTTCTATTCTAAGAACCATGGGGTCTTCGTTTTTGTCTACTGCAAGACCTTTTGACTCAATGGATGAGATGATTTCAAAGCCAATATTCTCCAGCTCATGAATGAGCTCATCCAAAACAATAAATCGTCTATAATGTCCTTCTACTTTTTCAGTATGGCTGAGAATGTCTCCCTTTCTATATAGTGGATCACCAACTGATCTACACTCTATAAATATTTTCCCTCCCTCTTTCAAAACATTAAAGGATTCTTTGAGTACAGTGATTTCCTCTTCTTTTGACATTGAATGAAGAACAAATCGAGAGTAAACAATATCGAAAGAATTATCATCGTATTCTAACTCAGAAAGTGTCCCTGAACGAAAATCAGCATCAACATCTGAGTGCTCATTCTTACAAAAATTAATTGCTTCGCTTGATCTATCAAATGCAGAAACAGAGTTCCCTCTAGAGGCGAAAAATCTAGTATCTCTTCCATTGCCACATCCCATTTCAAGTATCTTAGAGTCATTACTTATTTTAGATCCAACTTCAATAGCAAATGGAGAGGGTTCACTTGGAGCAATACCGGATTTATAGAATGAGTTCCAATGCTTTGTTCTGCCTTTGTCGCCAGGAACTCTTTCTTTTTGCATCTGCTGCTTGAAAAACTCCACAATCTTATCAGCAGTTTCTGAAGGAGAAGGACCTCCGTAATTCTCTAGAGTCAAATCCATATTGTCAGGCACATCATAAAGATCATCATTTGGTTCTTTTGTCTGGTAAATCCTTTTTGTTTCAGCATCTCGCTTAATCCTTACATCGGGAGGAACATCTAACATTATCTGCATTGAATTGGTTACATTGTCTCTAACCCAATCATGAATTTCTTGAAACATTGATATCGAGGAAATTATTACTACATAACCTTGAGCTGCTAAATGGCTACATAGTCTGAAATAAACTGTGGCTGCTTCTATCCGCTGAGACCTTTCATAACCCCATGTATTACCAAAGATACCTCTCAAGTCATCGCCATCTAGAAATACAGTTTTACAGCCTTGTTTTTGCAGGGAAAAGTTTACTTTTCTGGATACTGTTGTTTTTCCTGAGGAAGAGAAACCAGTGATCCAAATTAAACCATTCATGTCTTTTGGTTGTAAATTCATAATTATTATCCTTTAAATTATTAAGAAATACGCATCAGAAATCCAATGAGTGAGATTTAAGAAGTTTAGTTTTGTGACATATTACTATAGAAGTTTTCAATAAAAAGTAATTATTCTGATGTAAGCCTCTGAAATCCTTCTTGCGCAATAGGAGATTCCAAAATAGCCTCTTGGTCGGTGTTTGCGATTATTTCAAATACCTTTTTCACAGCAGAATCATATTTCTCTAAATCAGTGTCTGAATGCGACAAAGAAGGTTTAAATTGCCTAAATCCAAGGAAGCCCTCTTTAAGCATTTCCACAACAAACCTTGTATTCATCTCTTGGCTTTTCTCATGGTTAAATGAGAAATTAGCGAGCGATGGCAAGCCAGAAATAGAAATATCTAAGTGATTCTCTTTTGCACGCTTTTCCCATACTTTTTTTGTGGCTTCTCCTATTCTTATAATGTGTTTATCTGCATCTGAATCAATATACTTTTCAATTGTTGCAAGTGCTGCAACGGGTCCAATTCTATCAGTCCAATTTGTGCTTGAAATAAAAGTCTTTTGAGCAGCTTCCATTGTCTCCTTATTTCCAATTACAGCTGCCATTGCATAACCATTAGCCATTGATTTAGCGAATACAGCAATATCTGGATAGATTTTGTAATTTCTGTGGATACCTCCTACGCACATCCTGAAACCACTGGTAATCTCATCAAATATCAAAACACAACCAATTTCATCAGCTAAGTCCCTTAGTTTTTTTATATATTGTTCTGGAGCATCATCACCTCGAGCAGGCTCGATTACTATTGCTGCAATATTGTTTTCATTGCCGGAAATTTTTTCCTTCAGAGAATCAATATCATTAAAATGAAAAGGGATTGCAGTCCCCTTTAAAGACCTTGGAACACCACTTGGTTCAAGGCCAGGCATAAGTTGTCCATCCAATGCATCGTCGTCAGATAAGTTCGCGGCTAAATACCAATCTGTCCAACCGTGATAACCACTAAAAAGAACTATATCTCTTCCCGTTTTAGCCCTCGCTATTCTGACTGCAATTGACATGGCTTCACCACCGCTTCTACAAAATCTTACCCTATCAAACCATGGGTGAAGATCTATAAGCTTCTCTGCTAGTTCAACTTCTTCAGGGCAGTTTAGAGTACTATTAACTCCTTTTTTGATTGCATCCATGACTCTAGCGTCAACATCATCATCTGCATAACCTAATATACAGGCGCCAACTGCCATGATTGACATATCAATAAACTCGTTTCCATCAAGATCCCACACTCTTGATCCCTTGGCCTTAGAAAAATAAGATGGCCATAGATCTGGAGCAAATAATTCTGGTCTTTTTGATAGTAATTGGGTCCCACCAGGTATTATTGACTTACCCCTCTTATAAAGTTTCTGCCCATTACTATTCTTTAGTTGATCGAAATTAAACTTTTTCATTTTTCGTCCTCTAATAGAGACTTTAAGTAACCTTCATTCCTTAAAATATCGCCATTAATTTTTTTTAGCTCACTCTTAATTGAAAGCAGATTTAAGATATCGCTTGTAAGAAATACTTTATCCTCTCGGTATAGTTCATCATATATCTCGGATAGGAATTCATAGTCCCTTTGCTCGTCCATTGTCCATCTTTCATGTTCTAACCCCCAGAATAATTCTACTTCACCCAACTTAAAATTGTTTTCGGTCTTCAACATAAAAGGAACAACATGCTCCCTATCAGATTTCAATGTTGCTTTCTCACTTGAAATCTTAAGTGCATGAGCATTGATTGCTGTGCAATCTAGGCCATCAGGAAATTCACCGCTTAATCCAATGCAATCAAAATCTCCACAAAGATATGAGGAGAGAATTGCATCAATAACGATGGGGTCTAAAACAGGGCAATCAGCAGTAATCCTTAGAACACAGTCAGCATTGAATTTGATTGCAGCTTGATTAAATCTATCTAGAACATCATCCAAACTACCCCTGAATGAATGAATATTATTTTCACTACAAAATTTAACTACCGGATCATCAGAAGGATCGATTGAAGTGGCCACTACTATCTCATCGATTAATTTTGATGCACTTAATCTTTCCCATATTCTATATAAAGCTGGCTTTCCAGCAAGAGGCAACAGAACTTTACCGGGAAGTCTAGTTGAGCTCATTCTAGCTTGAATTATTGCTACAATCTTTTTCATAGCCAGTTTGAGGGATTGATTAGCATCTCATCTTGACTCATTAAATAGTCTGGAAAAACAAATCCTGATTCATGATTGATCATGCAGATTTCATCAAGCTGTCCAGCGTTGTCAATTCCTATAACTACTTTGTCAATATCATCTATATGCATCGCATAATTTAAGCATGCATTGAGAGGAGAGATTTGATATTCGTCCAACCATGAATACCATTTACTGAAATGTGATGACCATTTTTTAAATTGATCAGGTAAGTCTTCCTGTTTCATTAACAGAAGACCCTGTAAAAAAATTGATCGGACATGCACTTCGATACCAAGACTTTTTAGCCTTTCCATCCATCCGCTGGTTAACAATCTTCTATCCATTATATTCAATGGGGCCTGAATAATATCTATCTTTAAATTACTTATGAGCTCCTCTAATTCATCAGGTGAGTATACTGAAACACCAATCTTCTTAATTTTACCCTCTTCTCTATACCGATTTAATCCTTGGATTAACTCTTCGCCAATGTCGTTATTGATTAAATCTTTTGGATTATGCAAGAGAAGTCCAAAAATACTATCTGCCTGTAAATTTTCAAAGGATTCATTTATCTTCTCATTTAACCATTCTCTTATTTCCTCTTTACGGCCATTGAAAGCGGGAAGCTTGGTAATAACCTTGCTTTCACCAATACCTATGATGCCAATAATCTTCTCACTATCACCATAGTTTAATGCTGTATCAAAGGTATCGATATTGTTTTTACTGGCTATATCAAAAATCTTTTTCACCTCATCCAGATCTGGTTTACCAATATTGTTTGCAATACCATAATCCATTCCAATTTGTGCAGTTCCTATTGCAATTTTACTTTTTGTCATAACACATCTCTGAGACTTTGAATGACAAATTCCTGATCTTTGCGAGTTAACTTTGGATAAATTGGAAGCGAAATTGCTCTTGAGGCATAAGATTCAGCATTCTTGCAATATCCTTGCTTAAATCCAATCCGCTTGTAATATGGCTGAAGGTAGATTGGCATATAGTGAAGGTTAACGCCAATACCTTTATTTCTTAGTTGCTTAAAGATCTTTTCATGATAAGACTTATCAGATGACTCCTCTAAAAGAATCACGAATAAATGAAAAGACGAGTAAAACGAATCATTTCTTTGAGGTAACTGAATATTTATGTCTGATAAGGATTCAAAATAAATCCCTGCAATCTCATTCCTTTTCCTAACAAATGATTTAATTCTCTCAGATTGGGTAATGCCAAGAGATGCCTGAATATCTGTCATCCTGTAGTTGAACCCCAAGAGCTGTTGCTCGTAATACCATGGCTGTGTGGATTCTTTCTTCTCAAGTATTTTTTCGTCTCTGGTTATTCCATGGGTCCTGAGCAGATTCATTTTTTGATTAAGAATATTGCAATTAGTGAGCGCCATGCCTCCTTCCCCAGTCGTCATGATTTTGACTGGATGAAAACTAAAAACAGTAATATCAGACCATTTACATGATCCAATCGGCTCACCATTAATTTCTGAGCCAATGGCATGAGACGCATCTTCTATAACATCAAATCCATATTTGTCTGATAACTCCTTAATCTTCATCATGTCACAGGGATAGCCAGCAAAGTGTACTGGGATAAGAACCTTTGGGAGTATTTTAGCTTTCTTTGCTTCATCTAATTTTTGTTCAAGAAGATTTATCGAGATGTTATAGGTATCTATGTCAATATCTACAAAATCCACCTCTGAACCACAATAAAGAGCACAATTAGATGAAGCAACGAAAGAATTGGCAGTTGTCCAAACAACGTCACCCTCTTGAACACCAAGAGCAAGACAAGCAATATGCAAAGCACTAGTTGCTGAATTAACAGCAATAGCATGATTTGATTTAAATAACCCGCTCATAAGATCTTCAAATTCATTTATCTTCGACCCTTGGGTGATAAATTCACTCTTGAGCACATTAACTACACCCTCGATATCACTATCAGAAATGTCTTGTCTCCCATAGGGGATATATTTATTTTTTTCTACCATAATTTATCTTCAGGATTCCTGAAGTAGGCCTTAAAAATACTCATAGCCTCTTCTTCTGTATAAATTTCATCGGATACTCCTGGCCAACTATTAACATCTTTATCATAGACTAAAGCAGGCCAATTAGGCTCTAGTGATACCGGTATAAAATCCCAACCCAAATGAATCAATGCGGCAGCTCTATGCTTCCCTCCCACTATATGAAATACCCAATCATCATTCATGATCAAGAAATACCCCCTCGGGAATCCCTCTGGGATAATATATCCATTTTTTTTGATTGAATTCAAAGAGTGATCTAATCGAGAGATCTCCAACTGAAGTTTATCATCGCTAACTGGACCCCATGCTTGATTTCCATCTTTTTGAGACAAACCATGTTCACCTTTTTGACTAATTGAAGTTCTCCAGACCCAAGGTAATGAATGAGGTGATTTTGAGCTTGAAAAATCTAGAAAATGTTGTTGAAAAATATTTTTTGGTTGATGAGAATCATAGAATTCCTTCAAATCAGATTTTCCATTTGCATAGTAACGAAGAAAATGATTCTGCTTATAATTAAAGGCTAGACCACCACTATATCTGACTTGATCCTTAGAAATATTTATCGGTTCTGTGCCTACTCTGTAATAAAACTTATCAAGATTGATCTTGTCACTATTTTTTGGTCTGTCATAAATATAGTTCTCCCTATTTTTTTCTCTAGCTCTATATAGATTGACTAGGAAGTCCATGAACATTGGTGGCAGCAATGCAAAAAGAAGTTTTTTTAACTTGTGATTTAATCTCATAAAAATAGTTTTATGGAAATCAATTAATAGGGTTTAAAGTCCTCTTTCAAATTATCTTTGATAATTTTCCTAATGTCTTCGATGGACAACCTATCAGTATTGCTTTCTGAATTATATGAAAAGCCATATTCAACCTTCTGTGCATTAAATTTCTTCTTGAAATGATCAACATTTCTATGGTCATTCGTTTGAAGAATGGCGTAATAATCACCTAAGTCATAAGTGGTAAAACTATCACTCACGGTTATCATTTCTTCATGAAGTTTCTCTCCTGGCCTTATGCCGATAATATTCTTTTTGCAACTTGGGCCGATTGCCTCTGCAACATCCATGATTGTATAAGAAGGTATTTTTGGTACAAAAATTTCCCCTCCCATTGAATTCTCTATTGACCAATAAACCATGTCTACAGCTTCACTGAGAAGTATGTTAAACCTAGTCATTTCCTCATGAGTAATGTTCAATGCTCCACTTTTGGCTTTTTCAACAAATATTGGTATCACCGAACCTCTTGAAGCAAATACATTCCCATATCTAACGATTGATAATTTTAGTTCTCTGGAGCCTTTATAGTTATTCGCAGCTACAAATAATTTATCGCTGCATAATTTTGTAGCACCATATAAGTTAATGGGAGCTGCAGCCTTGTCAGTCGAGAGTGCAATTACCTTCTCAACCCGGGCATCTATTGAGGCTTCAATGATGTTCTCAGCACCGATTATGTTTGTCCTTATAAATTCAGTGGGATTATACTCTGCAGCAGGAACTTGTTTTAATGCAGCAGCATGAATAATAATATCAACTCCCTCAAAAGCTCTTCTAAGCCTAGCTTTATCTCTGATATCGCCTAAAAAATATCTGATCGATGGGTAATCACTCACAGATATTTCTTCTGACATCTCGAATTGTTTTAATTCATCCCTACTGAATACAACAAGTCTTTTTATTTTTGGAAATCTAGATAAAGTATCTCTAATAAAAGCCTTACCAAAACTTCCTGTTCCTCCGGTAACTAAAACTGATTTTCCATTTAACATATTAAACTCCTAATTAGTGGCATAATTCGCACTTGATCAATCTGAAACCTGAACCATTTCTCTGAAAACATCACTACTATTCATAAGATCTTGATACCCGCCAGCACCAGTAATCTCTCCATTCTCTAAAATAAATATTTGGTCACATTTTTTTACTGTAGTAATTCTGTGAGCAACAATAATTACAGTTTTCTTTTCTCCTACATTATGCAAGGCATCCATTACAGCTTGCTCAGTAATATTATCAAGAGAACTTGTGGCTTCATCAAAAACTAAAATTTCAGGATCATAGTAGAGAGCTCTTGCAATACCTATTCTTTGTCTTTGCCCTCCTGAGAGTCTCACCCCTCTTTCCCCAATTTTAGTCTGATAACTATTTGGCAAACCTTCTACAAATTCGTTAAGATTAGCGATCCTAGCTGCACGTTCCACAAGCTCGTAGTCTATTTTCGAAGTTTCCAATCCAAAAGCAATATTCTCAGCTATTGAATTATCTGTAAGATAGATTTGTTGAGGCACATAACCAATTGTGCTTTGCCATGAGAGCAGGTTTTCATTATTGATTTCCTTTCCATCAACAAGCAAAGAGCCTTTACTTGGTTTAAGAAGACCCAGAATAATATCTATTGCTGTTGATTTACCCGAACCTGTGCTTCCCACAATACCAATCTTAGACATAACATTAATCTTAATGTTCACACTATCCAATGCTTTTCTGTCTGCGTTCTGATATTGAAAAGATATATTTTTAAGTTCCAAATGATTTTTCATCCCTAATGGCTTAGCTTTGTTTAGAGAAAAGGTATGATCATGACGTGACTCAATGCTATTAAAATCATCATAAAGAATATCTAAAGCTGGAATGGAAAAGCGAATCTGTACCAACTGAGCATATACTTGCTGGAGCGAAGGCATAAGCCTATAAGCTGCAAGAGTGAATAGAGCTATAAGTGGTAAAGTTTCATCTAAATTCTTATTCTGAGACATAAGAAAGAGTATCAAAAAAATCATGCCTCCAAATGCAACAGCCTCAAGTGCAAATCTGGGCATTTGCCCTGCAATATGCTGAGTGGCTGTGTGAGATGCAAACCTTTTTGCAGGACTATCAAATCGATCAATTAGCAAGCCCTCCAGGCCAAATATTTTTATATCTTTTATTCCCCCGAATCCTTCCTGAATGATCTTAAATCTTTCTTGGTTAGCTGCAACTCGATCCTCTCCTATGTGACTTAATTTTTTTCTAAGATAGAGAAAAATAAGGATATATGATCCGCCAAGACCAAGGCCTGTGAATAAAGCAATATAAATATCCGTAAAAATCAATAGAGTAATCATAGATATCGAGACTGCAAGGTGGGAGGTAAATCTTAGCAGTGGAAGCAAGCATCCTGTGATTACAGCATTCACCTCTGATAAAACAGTTTTTCCTAGGTCTGCGCTGTGTTTATCTAGAAACCAGCTATATGGTTGCTGAAGATAGCTACTCACAAGCTGACAACTAAGGGAATAATTCTGATTAGCAGCAAACTTTTCATATGCGTAGGTAGTTAAAGCTTTGAAAAAGATAGAGAAGAGAAGAGCTACCAAAACAACCATACCGAGGAAAAATAGAAACCCATCAGAGTCAAGATTTTCAACCTCAGCTTTCTCAAATCCAAGCATATTGTGAAGTTCACTTAGAATCGGATTTGTTAATATCACTTCTGGATTAGTTAGTACTGCAATGAATGGGGCAATTGATGCCACTCCAATAACATCAAAAACAGCCATAAATAGGATCATAAATAACAGAATTAGTGCATTTTTTCTCTCTTCAAATGAGAGTAAATGGTAAAGTTTTCTAAACATTGATTTCATAAAATATTTTCAGATCAGCCTATAATAATTTCTCAATTTCTCTAAATAAGAGGCCATCCCTATCCTTATCAGATATGGTTGGATTTAATGATGGCCATTCAATTCCAATTTCACCATCGTTCCATAAAAGGCAATATTCATCCTGAGGAAAATAGTAATCTGTACACTTGTATTCAAAGTCTGCAAAGTCACTCATGACAAAAAATCCATGAGCAAAGCCTGGAGGAATCCAGAACTGATAATTATTATCTTCAGATAAAATAATTGAATCCCATAATTTATATGTACTGGAATCTGATCTCAGGTCTACAACCACATCAAGCACTGTGCCTTTTGTAACCCTCACAAGCTTACCTTGAGGATTTTTCAACTGAAAGTGAAGACCTCTAAGAACATTCATACGTGACCTGGATCTATTATCTTGAACAAAAGAGATATCTTCCCCTAAGTATTCAGAGTATCTCTCTAGATTATATATTTCCTGGAATGATCCTCTAGAGTCCTCAAAGATATCTGGCTTAAATATAACAGTACCGTCTAATTTTCCTTGCTGAAATTTCATCTATAAATCATGGTTTATAATAATTTTATCTAAATAATCGGAATATTCATTTGATGAAAATTTACTCCTCTGGATTTTGAGTGCTTCAATGTCTATCCAATTATTATTGAAAGCAATGCTTTCTAGACAAGCCCAAATCTTGCCGTCCTTTTGAATAGATTGAATGAAGAATCCTGCTTCAATTAATGACTCAAATGTTCCTGTGTCAATCCATTTGACATCTTTCGATAGTATTTCAACTTCGAGCATACCTTTCTCTAGATATACCTTATTTAAATCAGTTATCTCAAGCTCTCCCCTTGCAGAATAAACCAATGATTTTGCAACATTGACCACATTATTGTCATAAAAGTAAAGTCCTGTTATTGCTAGTTTTGAAACTGTATTCTCAGGTTTTTCTATAATTGATATTGGTTTATCCTCATTATCTAGAGTCACAACACCGAATCTCTCGGGATCTTCTACCTCTGTAGCAAAAACTCTTGCCCCACTAGAGATGATTGAAGCTCTTTGTAAACTTGTTTTTAAGGAATCTCCATGAAAAATGTTATCACCGAGTATCAAGCAGACTGATTCATTTGAAATAAATTCTTCTCCAATTAAAAAGGCCTCTGCAATTCCCTTTGGCTCGTTCTGAATTGCATATGAAATATTAATCCCCCATTGCTGACCATTGCTAAGCAGTCTTGTAAAACTATCCTGATCCTGCGGAGTAGTTATGATTAAAATGTCCCTGATTCCAGCTAGCATCATTATAGATAGAGGGTAATAAATCATCGGCTTATCGTAGACCGGAAGAAGTTGTTTAGAAATGCTGAATGTAATTGGATGAAGCCTAGAGCCAGCACCCCCTGCTAGTATGATACCCTTCATTTTATTAACCCCTTCCTATCCAATAGATATGATCCGTCAAGTATACTTGTCCACCAAGGTTTATTATCTAAATACCACTGAATTGTCTTTCGCAATCCGGTTTCAAAAGTTTCTTCAGGAAACCAGCCTAAATTTTGATTTATTTTTGTTGCATCGATTGCATATCTAAAATCATGTCCCGGCCTATCCTCAACAAAACTTATCAAGTCAGAATATGAGGAATTATCATTATGGGGTAGAAGCTCATCCAATATCTTACAGATTGAGGTAACAACATCTAAATTAGTGTGTTCATTCATGCCTCCAATATTATATGTTTGCCCAACTCCTCCCTTGAGAAGAACAGTAATAAGAGCTTTTGCATGATCTTCGACAAATAACCAGTCTCTTATTTGTGAGCCATCACCATATATTGGCAATTGATTTCCCTCGATCGCATTCAAAATAGTTACTGGTATTAACTTTTCTGGAAATTGGAATGGGCCATAATTATTAGAACAGTTTGTAATTATCACTGGAAGAGAATAAGTCTTCTGCCATGCTCTTACTAGATGGTCAGAACAGGCCTTGGATGCCGAATAGGGTGAGCTTGGATCATAAGGTGAATCCTCTGTAAATAAATCTGTTTTTTCTGAGTTTTTTCCTAAATCACCATAAACTTCATCTGTGGAAATATGGTGGAATCTGAAATCTTTTCTTTTTGTTTCAGAATATTTATCCGTAACTGACCTTGAGCACTGCAGAAGGTTATAAGTTCCAATTATATTGGTATCAATAAACACATCTGAACTTTCGATGGATCTATCAACATGGCTCTCAGCAGCTAAATGCATGATACAGTCAGGCTGAAACTCTTCCATAGCGGCATTTAATTCATCTCTATTACAGATATCAATCTTTCTGAATTGATATCTATCGCTATCTTCTATCTCTGAGAGAGATTCTAAGTTGCCCGCATAAGTTAAGCTGTCAATATTTAGAACTTGGTGGCTTGTATTTTTGATTATCTCCCTTACGACTGCAGATCCTATAAAACCAGCTCCCCCTGTAATAATTATCTTCATGGCTTCACTCCATATTATGGATACATTCTTTTAGTGAGTCTTTCCAATCTGGTATCTCGATATTAAAATAGTCTCTTATTTTTGATGTATTTAATGCACTATATTGGGGTCTCTTAGCAGGTGCATCATATGCATCTGTTTTAATTGGGTTAAGAAGACTAATATCAGCATTAATATACTTAAATATTTCGCAAGCAAATTCGTACCAAGATGCTATACCAAGATTGCTGTAATGATATAAAGAGTTCTTACTCGCAACGTGAGTAAATTTATCAGACGAAATCATTTTCAACACTGCTTCAGCCAGATCCCTTGCATATGTTGGCGATCCCTTTTGATCATTTACAATATTAAGTCTTTCATTTTCAGATGATTTTGAAATTATGGTACTTACAAAATTATTACTCATCGATGAATATAGCCAACTAGTCCTAATTACAATAGATTTCAAAGCTGAATTAATTACTAAATTTTCTCCATATAATTTTGACTCTCCATATATGGTATGAGGATCTGTTTTATCTTCCTCTGTGTATGGAGTGTTAGTATTTCCTGAAAACACATAATCAGTACTAAAATGCAAGAGAGTTGAATTATTATCATTGGCTATTTTTGTGATGTTTTTTAATGAAAAACCATTGATAAGCATTGCCTCTTCTGTTTCTTTCTCAGCTAAATCAACTTTCGTATATGCAGAACAATTAATAATGATATTTTCAGACCCATCAGACAGGTATGCAGAGAGGTCTTTGTCTTTTGTAACATCAAATTTTTTCTTTGATAGAAAATTAAAATTCATGTCTTGTGAATATTGGTTAGATAATTCTCTAAATTCTTTACCAAGCTGGCCAGAGGAGCCGAGAATAATAAGATTAAGTTTCTTATTCATTTAGGGAAGTTTTGAGAAGTAGAATTTTTTATATACTTATTTTTTCAGCAAACTTATCTTTGAATTCTTTATATAGAATAAGAATTATACTCAACACGAAACCAACGATAATTCCAATTATTAGTCCTATCAGTTTTTTGGGCGTAAACTTGTTTCTTGGAACTACTGCTGGATCAATAACACTAATCGCATACTCTTTTGAAACATTTGCCATCATATTATTAGTTTTCTGATCCAAGATAAGCTTATATAAAACATTTTGCTGTGTAACAAGATTAGTGTTTCCTACTTCCATTTCCAAAAATTCTAGACTACTTTCAGTTTGAGCAATGGCTTTCTTTCTCAAATGATCATCTAGTTGTTTAATCAGTTTATTTAGCCATTCAGCTGCATAGATTGGATTTTCATTTTCAAGATTAACTCTTATGACAGGCGTTCTCTTATTAAAATCTACTGTGATCATGTTGCTGATCTGATTGACTCCTCCCCAGAGGCTAGGAGGTGAATCTGTATCCCAACTCTGAGTTTCGGAATCCCAATATTCTTCGTATAACTTTGGCATCAAGTTATTTTTTTCAATAAATTGTTCTAAAAAGATTCTAGATTGAAGCGTTGCAATAATAGTCTCAGTTTTATTTGCTGCTTGACCGCTAGGTAGAGTAATACCTGCCAGACCAGCCAAGCCTGATAACGCATCTAGCCCGGCTCCTCCCGATCCTCCAGATGAATTATTCTCATTGTTAACCATTATTAATGACGCCTGGTAAGTAGGAGTTATTAGAAAAAGAATAATGATAGTTAAGACAGCAATAGATGCAACGGTGGTAACAATTAACCTAAAATGACCTAAAAGAGTATCAATTATATCAATAAGACTTACTGAATCAGTATTTTGCTTTTTTGTTTGATCTGTCATTTAAAGCTGTCCCTTTAGAAGCTCTTAACAGCTGCTGCTGCTATTGCCATTTGATAAACTATTTGAGTTATTTCTGTTGTAGCTTGTAGCCCAGAGAAGCTTGCAACTTTTATAGGAATAACAATAGTATCACCTGGCTCAAGATCACTATTGCTTCTGAAGAAACCTCCTCCTACCTGGCTAGGAGACACAATTGATCCATCTGCTTTTATAACATACCTATTATCCTCATCAGCAAATTCTGTGATACCGCCACTCATTTTAATATATTCACTGATCGAAATGTCATCACTGAAGACATGGGAATTCGGTGCAAAAACCTCACCAATAACCGATATGGATTGTCTTCTTTTTGGAATGATTATCCTATCTCCATCTTCTAATAAAAGATCTTCATCGCTTCCATCCAATATTGACTGTAGATCTATAACCAGTCTTCCTATTACCTCGCCTTCGTTTACGCTTTTCTCCAGTAAGCTGTTAAGTTCTGCAATATAGCCAGCACTAAATGCGGTTTCCCCAACATTCTTTGTCTGACTAGCAATTAATATTTTTCGACGTAGTTCGGATTGAGCCTGCCTAAGTCTTTGAAGCTCAGAATCCTTTAATGACTTTCGCTCAAATATTGCAGCTTTGATCGAAGCTTCAGATTTGAGACCGCCGGCTCTTTGAATAAGATTTCTGAGTGATTCATTTTTTGAAATTGGAAAATCACCAGGAAAAAACACCTCACCAGAAACACTTACTGTTTCTCTTTCAACTGGTATTTTTTTAACATTGATAAGATCTCCAGGTATTAGTTCAATTCTCATAATACTAGGATCCAATATTCCAGCCTTAGTATTTGTTGTTATTACTTGCTTATCACCTATATCACTTCTTAGCATCTCGATATCAGTCGTGTAAGTAGCATCTTTTAGCCCCCCCGCTGCTTTAATCGCGTCAAAAATAGACATTCCTCCAGATAGGGGGTAATCTCCAGGAAAATAAACATTACCTGAAACTGAGAAAATTCTCTGCTGCTTCTCAGGCATAGATTGTCTCTTGATCAGATCTATTAGAGGCTCGAGTAACTGCTTCCTACATAGATTTGTAATGCTTGTTTTCGCGCTAGAATCATCTTGATCAAGAAACATAGCTTGCATTTGAATGATCGGATCAACTTTCTCGTCATCTTGAGGCATTACCGGCTGAGATAGAATGTCTTCTATTGAGAGTTTTTCCCCGCTAGCATTTAGGCCCCTAGATTCAATTAGAGGTTTTGCAAGTCTTTCAGGGATCGTGCAGTATTGATATATTTTATACTCATAGAATCTATTGTTAACCACTTTCTCAATACTCAAGTCTATGCCTGTTTTAATCTGTGATTTAGGGAGGTTGATTGGCATACCTACTTGATATCCCTGTTGGGCAGTTGATGGAGCATATGATGGATCTGTAATATTCATATGTTGCTCATTAGTTAAAATATTGAGCTGCTCTTGAGAAAGGGACTCTTCTTCTATTAAGCTTGCCTTAATCAGATTAGTTGACAAAAACCTTGGGAAGAAAATTAACTCATCTTGTTCTTCCAGAATTAAATTTGCTTCAGACGAGGTGTCACCAAATAATTCTTCTAAATCAATCTGAAAAACCTCTAAATCACGATCAGAATTCTTGCTTCTTTTCAAAAGTGCATATCTCATATCTGTCATTGGAAGCAGATCATTTTCTGACTTAATAATATCTGAAACTTTCATACCCTCATTCCAGGAGTAAAATCCTGGTTTCTTTGAATGGCCTGAGACAAGTATTGCTTTTTGCATCTTATTTGAAACAGGAAAAATCTTTACTAAATCACCATTAGTTAATTCAATACTTGAGCGATCAGTAGCAGCAGTGAAGGAAAGCAGTTCATATCCATTTTTTATATCACTAATTCTTTCAATATCAATAGACTCAGAGTTTGCCTTTGCTTTAGTTCCACCAGCCATCTTTATTAGGTCTTCCAGTGATTCATTATCTTTCATCTCATAAACAGCAGGTCTATTAACTTCACCATCTATTCCAACCATCTTCTTTATAGGGGGGATAAAAATAACATCATTGGACATTAGTCTTGAATCTTTTGAGTTATTTCCTTCTAAGAGGAGTTCATATAAATCAAATTTTGATATCAACTGACCATTTCTTCTATGCTCTATATTTCTGAGAGAACCAGTGGTTTGAACACCCCCGCTAGCAAAAATGGCATTAGTCAGAGTAGAAAAAGAGCCAATTGTATATACACCCGGTTGATAAGCTTCTCCTGTAATGAAAACATTTATTGACCCCAAGGAACCTAAAGTAACACTCACAGATGTTCCCAAGAGTTGCTCACTTACAAGGGTAACTATAGTCTCTTTGGCTTCATTATATGTTAAACCTGCTACTGTTATAGGCCCTATATCTGGAACGAAAACTTGACCCTCACGGTTCACCTGAAGGATCAGTCTGCTTGATTTGTTACCATAGAAAACAATAAAAAGGCTATCACCTGGTGTTATATTGTAATCAGGCGGAACTGGGATATTGGCCAACTGAGAAAAAGTTGATGGTGCAGTATCAAAAAAGTCATAACCAAAATACTTTAATGGTTTTTCGAATGATTTAGGTTCAGGCGCATTAACAAAATCAGTTTGTCCCTGATATCCAAAATCATCTGCATTATTCAGTAACCCAGATTTCTTATTAAGTTTGTTATTATCCTCATCGCCTAGTAAGTCAGATTCAGTTCCCTGTGTTCTCTCATCAGAAACATTATTGTTAAGTGACTGAGCTAGGCCTCCTAATGCATTCATATCTATTTGTGCATAGGAGTTTATTGATGCAACTGCAATGAATAATTGCAAGGTTACAGTGGTAAATAGTTTTTTATGTAACTTAATGTTGGACATTTTTTCTTTCATTTTAGGGTTTCCCCAAAAGCTGTGGAGTATTTTTTAATATGTGTATTTTACTTAAACGAGTAGAGTTACACCAAGTGGGCAATTAATCAAATTCTTTTTTTAACTTTTCAATCTCAATCTTTAACATTTCAAATTCCTTCACCTTATTTGCAAGAAATAGCTTGGCTAATTTTGATTTATTAGTAATCCCCTCAGGTGTAAGTTTATATGCATATCCAATTTTATTATTTGATCTTCTGAAGTTATTCAACTTTACAAAACCTCGATCTACTAGTGCTCTAAGAACATAATTTGTTTTGCCAAGACTAATTCCAAGTTCTTTCGAGAGTTGTCTCTGAGAAATATTAGGATTAGACTCGAGTATCTTTAAAACTCTATACTGAATATCTGACATTATAATAGCTGCCGCACAGCTAGTTGATAACTGAGAGGTTTTTTCTGATTTTTTAGACTAGTGTTCATTATTTGAACGGTTATATAATACATGATGTTCATAGTTTGAACACTGTTTTTATAAAAAATATTTTACTGAGAATTTAGGTTTAAAATATCAGTCTAATTAAATATTTTAGGATCAACATCAACCCGTAAATCATCACTTAGAAAATTCATTAATATTATGACTCTATCATTACTTTTATATGATAATAGTTTCGCTGTATTGCCCTCAAAAGGTCCTGACTTGATAGTCACATCATCACCAATATTCAGCTCTTTCGTTCTAATCTCCTTTTTAACTATTCCATTATCATCAGTTAATAAAATGATTTCTTTGATAAAATTCGTGTCGATTATAGAGTAATTATTTCCAAATTTTACAATATTAGATACACCTCGAGTATTGTTGACTTTATGAATTGGGTCACCTAGCTCATAGTTTATAAAAACATATCGCGGAAACATGGCTTCTATTTTCAGTGGCTCCGAAAAATCTTTTTTATATAGATGTATCATAGGAAGTAATACTGAAAATCCTAATTCTTCCAAGTTATTTTTTGCTAAATCCTCTTGTTTTGGTTTCGTATAAACCAGACTCCAAATATCTTTTTCGCTATTTTTATTTTCCTTCATAATAGCTATCCATAAAGGAAAAGAAATCTAAGCTTTTTTTGCTCTCGATTTGAGCTTGTCTTTGAGTAGATTTGATCTTTTCAAGTTCAAAAAGTTTCCAATTCTTATTTTCATCTATTTTCTGACTGAGAAAATAGCTCTTAGACTTCATGCCAATTTCTCTGCCAAAATCGTTTAGAGTTAAATTTGATTCTAAAATTTCTTTCAATATCATTGATGAAGGTGTCTTATCTGGATTATTAATCATTCCTTCATATTTCTCTAACTCCTTAAAGTCATATCCAAGAATGTCATATAACACTTTAATTTGATCAATGATACTTGTTGCCCATGACATCATGCTCACTTCAGTCCCATCTTTAGTCAATTTCAATTCTGGCTTCCTTCCTGAAACAGAAACTTTCTTCTCATTTAACTTATTCTCTCTAATACTCTCTAAATCATTAACAGGGCTGGGGGATAGTGCACAGTATAGGATTATCGCCTTAATAAACTCTAGTGATGAAAGATCAACTCCAATTAATGAAAAAGGATCAATGTCTAGTGATCTAATTTCGAGGTAATCAATACCATTATTTTGTAGGTTATGACTATTTCTTCTGATCTGAGATGACGAACTTTTAGGTCTTATTACGCCATAATGCTCATCTTCGATGAGAAGTTTTCCATTTAGTATCGCTGGTTCAATATTTTCATCCGGATCATTTTTATTGTATTGGTAAATTTTTGATTGAGTAATTTGTCTAATATTATCTACATACTCTTCTAAGTCATTCATTAGTACATGTAAATTAGACTGTTCCGAATTTTGATATCCAATGTCACTCATCCTAAATGATGTTGCATATGGCAAAAACAAATAATCTTTTTTACTATCATAAGATTCATGTTTAGTATCATGTTTTTTTGAGAAAAATGGTGATGCACCGAGAAGAAACAAAAGTAACCAATTAATACGCTGGAAGTTTCTTATGGTTCTGAAATATATATAACTCCTAAAATCTTTCGAATAATCAACTCTCATATACTTACTGAGATCTAATAAGAATTCTTCATTGAATGAATAATTGAAGTGAACACCAGATATTGCTTGGATCATTTTTCCATATTTTATAGATAAACCTTTGCGATACACCTCTTTAAACTTTGCCTGATTTGAAGTACCAAAAGAGGCTATGGCTAGCTCACTCTCCTCAAAAACTGGAGGCATGCTAAGGGGCCAAAGATACTCATTTTTTAGTAGTCTGTATGCGAAATGATGGGATGATTTAAGAAATTCCAATGTGCTCTCAGTATCATTAGGCGGTGTTACGAACTCGATCTGGCTTTCTGCAAAATCTGTAGTAAAGAAACTATTACATAATGAAGATCCGAAGAAATAATTGTGAGAAGTTTTTGAAATATTATTGTTTTCATCGAGCCTAATGGACTCTTTTTCCAAGCCAGATAAGCTCTTTTTAAGATTGTCAGAGTAATTGCTTGAGTTCTTACTTTTTAAAGCAGGAAGTAGGTTGATAAGTGGATCGTATTCTAACTTTTTCACAAGCCTAGTATAGATTTATACGTCCGAATTGAACAAACTAATTTCTTGATATTGGCTCTGTACTAAATCCACCGAAAATCTTTTTAAAAGACCATTCTTTCTTTCTTAGAATATCAACCTCATCAGGTGCATTCATTGCTAAATCATATAACCTTCCACCAGACTCTGCTCTTTGGCCAGCATCTTTGGTTAATGGGCTCCATGAGTAGCCGGTTTTCTTCCTTGTAGTGCTCTGTATGTAAAAAAGATCCATTGGTAACTCAAAATATATCCACTTATTAAAACTTCCCTCACCAACACAATCTGCGTCACAGTCAGTTAGAGCAACTTTTGCACCAACTCTTGCACCACTTTCAAACCTTCTAGATACATCTATATCTACCCCTTTATCAGTGCCTAGAAACTTTCCAGCTGATGCCTTAAATCTCATATCGTAAAATGGAAGATCGTAGTAGAAAGATAAAAAACTTTGAACAGTCTCATAATCCCTAAATCCTAGCTTTCCATCAAAATCTCTTTGCTTTAACCAGTGAGCTTCGAGCCCAACAGCCCAATGCTTTGAGTCAGGCATGTATAAAATCTCTCCGCCAACTCCTCCGAACATCCATTCGAGATAACCTGCGGAAACCTTTGCTTTAACATTTCTATTAATATCAAAAAGATAGTCATATGCTAACCTTCTTATACCCGTAGTTCCTTCGGTTAGATATAGCCTTCTATCCTGTCTGACATGATGTAAGTCTCCATCAGGCACATGATATGTATATTCATCAAAATTATTGTCAATATCTATTCCAATATCTGCTGTCAGATACATTCCCTTTCTTATGGAGTATTCGGCATGCATTAAGGCCTCAATTTGCCAAAAGAAAAATCTAATTTGGTGTTGCAATGTTCCTGCTAAATTTGGTTTTATATTCCAGTAGAAATTTGGATATAGATATTCATTCTCAACAAATATAGATTCATTGCCAGTTGTGTCAGGGTTATTCCAAGACCAATCACTTTCTGTGATTATTCCTCTTTGTGCTATCTTAAACAAATGATCTCTTTCAATTGTAGCTCTTAAAGTTTCTGTTCCTTGATCGATATTAATAATTGTTAATGTATCGATATTTTTAGGTGCATTGTTTGCTAAAACTCTGCTGGCAAGATCAATGGCATAAATTGGTTTTCTAAATCTTCCCTGGCTTATTTCTACCATGAGTTCATTTTCGTTAAAAATTAAGTTATGCGTTACCAAACCTTCATTACCAAGTTGCCAAATAATTAACTCAGAAAGATATTTCTTCCACTCAGGACTCAAAGCGCTATATTCCTTATAGTTTCTATAACTAAGAGTTTCTTGATATGGTTCATACAATGGAACGCCTATATCATTGAGACTTGAGTGAACTGAAAAGTTTGCGAAGAATGTATTACCTCTAACAAGACCGAGTGAGATATCAACATTATCTCTATTACCCATTTTTAGTCTGTAGTTAAGTGCTCCATTAATCCTGCTATCAATTAGGAATGGATGACCTTCTCTGTCAAAGTAAGTTCGGCCGAATTCTTCCCTTGAGTAGTCCGTTGGATCGTATTCTAATTTCAAAGATAAATTAGGTATAGGGGTATAGTACTCTATGCCACCAAAGAATGAAGCTGTCGGACCGCTGAACAAGCGACCTATGTTGAGCGCTCCTCCAAGTTTTGTTGACCCACCTCTTCTTTCATGACCATCTATAATCTTTGAAAAGGGGTTAGTCATTGTGAATGCTGATTCACTTTTTTTACCAGGCCTAACCATGCCTCCACCCAGTCTTCCAAAGCCCATTCCAAATGTTAAATCAATATTGTTAAAGCGTTTATTTGCAACAATATACTCTGAGGCATAATAAGCTGTTCCTCCAAAATCATTAAATCCAATTGCAATAGCAGGAAAAGTATCTGTTTCATCAAATAACTGAATCTTAAGATCAATCCCCTTATCTTTCCAAGTTTGGTCATCTATAACATTGTTATAAGGTTTGTGAGTACCCTCAGTATATTTCACTGCAGCTTCTAGCCATGGGAAAAATTGCATTTTTCCATAGATTCTATTAAAAGGAACTTCAGTAGAAACTCCAAATCCAAACTCACCATCAACATCTACTCTTGCTGTAGGAATCTGGATAAGCCCTACTGTTCCATGGGTTGTATTGGAGAGAGGATAATTATCCTGAGCATAAATAGGTAATACTGATATAAAGGCTAAAACTATAAACAGAAGTCTCATAGCATTTGAACTATAAGACTTCCATTTGTTAAGTCGAAAACTACTCTTCTAACTAATAATACTCAGTTACTCTCTATCTTTATCCAGTCGTACCTGTGGTAGTCGTGGTGGTAGTAGTAGAAGTAGTCGTACCTGTGGTAGTTGATGTACCCGTAGTAGTTGCAGTACCTGTGGTAGTTGCTGTACCCGTAGTAGTTGCAGTACCTGTGGTAGTTGCTGTACCTGTGGTAGCAGTAGTAGTAGTTGTAGTTGGCGTAGGCGTAGGCGTAGGCGTTGGCGTTGGCGTAGGCGTTGGCGTTGGCGTTGGCGTAGGCGTTGGCGTTGGCGTAGGCGTTGGCGTTGGCGTAGGCGTTGGCGTA
>MDTD01183878.1_pt1 | contig 62307 bp, 63 predicted proteins | sample 811221 | NCBI WGS metagenome assembly MDTD01 (sample SAMN05326646, study PRJNA326480) | marine metagenome | isolation source: seawater | place: Pacific Ocean: South West | collected 2011
ACGGTCCCAGGTCCTGAGGATCCGGCGCCGCGAGGTCGCGACGCCGCAGGGAATGACCGGCACGCCCGACAGCCGGGCCACGGCGACCACCCCGCCGTTCGCGCGCATGCGCGGACCCCTTGGTCCATCCGGCGTGAAGCCGGCAAAGACGCCGCCCTTGAGGCTCTTGAGCAGGGTGCGGATGGCGCCGGCACCGCCGCGGCTCGACGATCCGCGTACCGTGCCGAGGCCGAAATGGCCGATGGTGTCGGCGATGAACTGACCGTCGCGGTGCTGCGAAATCAGCATCGCCATCGGCACCCCGCGCCGCCATGCGTATGGCATCATCATCAGGCGCCCGTGCCAGAAGGCGAGGATGAAGGGCTCTCCCCGGTCCCAGTAGCCGGCCGGCGTTTCGCCGCCCACCACCTCCCACCGCGACGTCCGGTGGACGAGGCGGATGTAGAGGGCGCCGATCGCACAGAGCGCGGCACGGAATTGCCGGCTGGCGAGCAGCCGCTTGAGCGGCCTGACGCTCATCGGCCGCCCGCGGCCAGGGCCGGCGCGCCCTCCTCCCACTCCTCGGTGAGGGATGCCGGGTCCGGCTGCATCTGCAGGGCGTGCAGGCGGGCATAGACGCCGTTCCGGGCGAGAAGCTCGGCATGGCGGCCGGTCTCCGCCACCCGGCCGTCGACCAAGGCGATGATGCGGTCGGCATGGCGCACGGTCGACAGGCGGTGGGCGATGACCAGGGTCGTACGCCCTCGCATCAAGGTTTCCAACGCGCGCTGGATATGGCGCTCGGACTCGCTGTCGAGTGAGGAGGTCGCCTCGTCGAGCAGCAGGATCGGCGCGTCCTTCAGCATGGCGCGGGCGATGGCGATGCGCTGGCGCTCGCCACCCGACAGCTTGACGCCGCGCTCGCCGACCACCGTGTCGTAGCCCTGGGGCAGGGCGGCGATGAAGTCGTGGGCGGCGGCGTCGCGGGCGGCGGCTTCGATTTCCGCCTGGGTGGCACCGGGCCGTCCATAGGCGATGTTGGCCCCGATCGTGTCGTCGAACAGGGTCACGTCCTGGCTGACCAGCGCGATGGCGCCGCGGAGTGACGATAGAGTCGCTTCACGGATGTCGGTGCCGTCGATGGTCACGCGCCCTTCGGTCGGGTCGTAGAAGCGGAGAATCAGATTCATCACCGTCGACTTGCCGGCCCCCGACGGCCCGACCAGGGCGACGAGACTGCCGGCCGGTACCTCCAGCGATACGTCGTGGAGCGCCGGCTCGCCCGGCGCATAGGCGAACGTCACGTCCTCCAGACGGATCGTTCCGGCGGTGACGGCGAGCGGGGCCGCATCGGGCTTCTCGCGGATCGTCGGCTCGGTATCGAGAAGGGCGAAGACGCGCTGCGCCGCCGACAGGCCCTCCTGGAGGTTGTTGTTGAGTGCGGCGAGGCTCTTGGCCGGCTGGTAGGCCATGATCAGCGCGGCGATGAAGCTGAAGAAGGTGCCGGGGGTCGTCTCTCCGGCGATCACCCGGCTGCCGCCGTAATAGATCACCAGGGCGACGGCGATGCCGCCCAGCGTCTCCATGATCGGCGTCGAGATGGCGCGGGTGTAGGCCGAGCGCAGATAGAGCTTCAGCATCTTGCCGATGGTGCGGTCGGCACGCTCGGACTCATGCGCCTCCATCCCGTAGGCCTTGACGTGGCGGATGCCCTGCAAGGTCTCGTTGAGGAAGGCGGAAAAGCTGCCGATTTCCCACTGGACGCCGGTCGAGACGCGGCGCATGCGCTTCCCCAGCCGGGCGACCGGCAGGATGGCGACGGGGAAGATGATCAGGGCGAGGATCGCCAGTCGCCAGTCCTGATAGACCATCAGTCCGACCAGGAAGACCAGCGTCAGCGCGTCCTTCACCATGCCGGTGAGAGTCGTCGACACGGCCTGGCGCATCATGTTGACGTCGTTCACGAAACGCGCGGTCAGCTTGCCGCTGGCGGTGCCGTGGAACAGTGCCAGGTCGGCGGCGACAAGGTGGCGGTACATCCGGCGTTGAAGCGCCGCGACGATGTTCAGCCCGACATAGTTCATCGTGTAGGCCTGCCCGAAATTGGCGAGGCCCTTGACGATCGCGACAACCAGCACCGCGAGCGGGATCACCAGCAGCAGCGTCGCGTCCTTTTCGAGAAACACCTTGTCCAGCACCGGCTGCATCAGCCAGGCGTTGAGCGCGGTGGTGCCGGCGACCAGCGCCATGCACAGGCCCGCCACGATCAGCCGGCCCGCATAGGGGCGGATGTGCTCGCGGAGCAGGCGGCGGACGAGCGTCGACGTCCGAAGCGGTTTCGCGTTCGGATCGTCCAGCGTCGCGGATGCGGGCGTCGGGTTCGCGTTCAAGGTAGCGTCAGAATAACACGCGGATTCGCGGCCGCGCACCGCTGAGGATAGCTATGGAAATCAAGCATCCTGACGCTCCCTTTCGTCATCACATGGCTTGGCCATGTGATCCACGACTTCGGGCGGTCCCGTCTGCTGCAAAGTCGTGGATGGCACGATCAAGTCGTGCCATGACCGGGCCAAGAGTGGCGGCCGGAGGACCCGGCCCTCAGTCGGCGAGGCGAGCCAGCAGGCGTTCGACCAGAGCCGGGGCCGCGGCGACGACGCTCGGGTGGATGACGTCGCGGCCGTTATAGGCGAAGGCGCCGCCCTCGGCGGTGGTCATCACGCCGCCGGCCTCGGCGACCAGAAGCTCGCCGGCGGCGATGTCCCAGTCGCTCTTGGGCTTCAACGCGATCACTCCGTCGTAAAGCCCCGCCGCAACCAGTCCCAGTTTGTAGGCGATGGCGTTGATCGAGACGATTTCGGCCTCGGGAAAGCGGCTCTGCCACAGATTGCGCCGGGTTTCGCTGTCGCTCGACAGCAGCGCGGCGGCCTTGGTGTCCGCCGTGGCGCGGACGCGGCATGTGGCGCCGTTGAAGCGCGCGCCGCCGCCGGCGATCGCATCGAAGAACTCATCCTTGGCCGGGTTGTAAATGGCTCCGGCGATCGGCCGTCCGTTCTCGACCAGTGCCACCGAGACCGCGAACATCGGCCGGCCGGCGATGAAGCTCCGGGTGCCGTCGATCGGATCGACGACCCACACCTTCTCCGCCGATAGCCGGGCTTCGTTGTCGGCGCCCTCCTCCGACAGCCATCCATAGCCGGGACGCGCCTCACCGAGCCGTTCGCGGAGATGCGAATCGACGGCGAGATCGCCTTCGCTCACCGGGTCGCCCGGCTGCTTGTCCCAATGCCGGGGGCCGCGCTGGAAAAAGTCGAGCGCGATGGCGCCGGCCTCGCGGACGGCGGTGCACAGGAGGTCATGGTCGCGGCGCAGGTCTTCCTGCACCGTCACCGGAGCTGGTCGAGTCACCGAGGTGCCGTTGTTGATTACAGAAGTCCAACATATAGGTGCAGTGCAGCGAATCGCCAAACGGATCAGTGCCCTTTGACGCCGGTCCAGGCGAGGGCATGAGCGAGCACCGCTGTCGCGTCTTCTTCGATACAGCGGCCGTGGGCGAGGATGATCCGCCGTGGCGCCCAGCCGAGCATGGTCTCGGCGGCGGCTTTGACCGCAGTCCCCCGGCCGAGGAAGGTGAGCCGGAGATCGCGCGGCGTGCCGCCGTGCGGATGCAGTACGCCGCCGACCCACATCAGCAGGGTGAGGAAGCGGCTGCGCAGACGGTCGCGTTCGAAGTTCTCGATCAGGTCGGTGACGATCAGCGTCGCAGTCGTCCGGTGGAAAAATACAGCTTCGGTCATGAAGCGGCCGGGGACCAGCACCTGTCCGATGGCACCGGTCCAGGCGGCCGGGGCAGTGTCGGTCAGAACCGCGTCGACCTTGAAGCCGCCTTCTGCCGCCTTCAGCTCGACCTTCGGGGCGGCGTGGGTGACGGCTTCGGGGAAGGCGGCTTGCCAGGCGCCGAGCGCCATCCAGTGAAGCCGGTTGGGGGCGATCAGCCAGCGGACCGGGCCAAGGGCCTCCACCGCGGCTTTCAGGTCGTCGGTCAGCACGGTCGGCGAGTGCACCCACAGCCCGCCGTCCGGCAGGCGGATGATCGTCATGCGGGTCGGGAAGGGCAGATGGCCGACGACGTAGCGCATGCTGACGATCGGCCCGTCGACGATCCACAGGCCGTCGTCGACCGGCTTCAGAACGTCGAGCGGCCGGTAGGGCTCCATCCCCGCATCGTCTCTCGGCATGGTTTCCTCCTCACGCGATGCCAGGAGGTATCCATGTTGCGATTCTCAGGTCGAATTTCCCGTCCTGCCCTCCAAAGGGCGAGGTTCAGCGTGCGATCAGAGCCAGGTTCCCCAAGAATTTCTCCGCGCAGGCGCGCCAGGAGAAGTTCATGGCGTAGCTGCGGCACTGTTCCGCCGGAATTTGAAGGGCGGACCGCACGGCCTTCCCCAGGTCGTCGTCGAGAACGCCGACGCCGGCGCCGTCGACCACGTCCAGGGGACCGGTCACCGGATAGGCGGCGACGGGGACGCCGGAGGCCAGCGCCTCCAGGAGCACGAGACCGAAGGTATCGGTACGGCTTGGGAACACGAAGACGTCGGCGGCGGCGAAGTGGCGGGCCAGCTCCTCGCCCTCCTTCTTGCCGGCGAACACCGCTTTCGGATAGCGGTGGCGCAATTCGTCGAGCATGGGGCCGTCACCGACCACCAGCTTGGTCCCGTCGATGTCGAGGTCGAGGAAGGCGGCGATATTTTTCTCGACTGCGACGCGGCCGACGAACAGGGAAATGGGGCGCTGGAGGTCGAGTCCGGTTTCCTCACGCGGGTGGAAAAGGGCGGTGTCGACGCCGCGGGTCCACGGTCGGACATTGGTGAAGCCCCAGCCTTCCAGCTCCCGCGCAAGGGAGGGCGTCGCCACCATCACCGCCTGCGACGCGGCGTGAAAGCGGCGCATCCAGGCATAGCTCCACGACACCGGCAGCCGGAAGCGGGCGTAGACGTATTCCGGGAACTTGGTGTGGAAGGACGTGGTGAAGGGCAGCTTCCGCTTCAGGCAGGCGCGTCGCGCGGCGACACCCAGGGGCCCTTCGGTCGCGATATGGATCGCGTCCGGCGCCTCTTCGTCGATGATCCGGCCAAGTCCGCGGCTTCCGACGACCGACAGACGGATCTCGGGGTAGGTCGGGCAGGGGAACGATCGGAACTGGTCCGGCGTCACCGTCCGGACGGCGTGGCCCATCGCTTCCAGCTCTCGGATGACGGTCTGGTAGGTGCGGACGACACCGTTCACCTGGGGCAGCCAGGCGTCGGTCACCAGGAGAATATTCACCGCGACGCGTAGCCGAGAAGGGCGGGGCGGGTCAGGGTCGCATCCGCGGGCATATGGCGGAGAATCTCCAGCCGTCCGTCGTGATGCTCGACGAGGGCGGTGCAGCTCTCCACCCAGTCGCCGTCGTTCGCATAGAGGACGCCGCGGATCTCGCGGAGCTCCGCGTGATGAATGTGGCCGCAGATGATGCCGTCGACGCCGCGCCGTCGCGCTTCTTCGGACACGGCCTCCTCGAAGCGGCCGATATAGCTGACGGCGTTCTTGACCCGCTGTTTCAGGTATGCCGACAGCGACCAGTAGGGATAGCCGAGCTTGCGGCGGACGATGTTGAGCCAGGTATTGGCGTCGAGGGCGAGGTTGTAGGCCCAGTCGCCCAGCAGCGCGAGCCAGTTGGCGTAGCGCACCACCGCGTCGAACTCGTCCCCGTGCAGGACCAGGAACTGGCGGCCGTCCGCTGTGTGGTGGACCGCTTCCTTGACCACCGAGATGCCGCCGAACTGATTGTCGACGTAATCGCGCAGGGCCTCGTCGTGGTTGCCGGGGATGTAGATGACGTTGGTGCCCTTGCGGGCCTTCCGCAGAAGCTTCTGGACGACGTCGTTGTGGCTCTGCGCCCAATACCACGAGCGGCGCAGTCTCCACCCATCGACGATATCCCCCACCAAATAAAGGTGGTCGGATTCCGTGTATTTGAGGAAATCGAGGAGCGCATCGGCCTTGCATCCCCGTGTTCCCAAATGGATATCCGATATCCAAATGGTGCGGTAATGCGTGACTCCGCCGTCCTTGAGTGAAGACCCGTCCATGGGTTTCGTTCGCCAGCCCGCAGAAGAACCAAGACTCTCTTCTGCCAGATAGTCTATATATTGTTACAATATGATGATCTGGCGACTGGATAATTCTATATATAGATTTAGCAATTAAATTTAATCGAACCGTAACCGAATGATCGCCAAAGCGTCATTTATGAGGGGCCGGAAAGAGTCCTTTCCGAACGTCAAGTCATTTCAATGTAATGACGGCAAAAGTGTGGGAAAACGGTAGCAAGATACCGTATATCTGCTCAAGTTTCGCTTGTTTCGGAGATCCCGCGCGGGCCTTGAGGCGTGCTCTTCACCTTGTCCCGGTCGCGCCGGCGGCGTTCCCATCCGACCAGGGCATCGCCGATGCTGCCGACCAGCATGCCGGCGCTTCCGATGACGAACAGCCAGATGCCGGCCGTCTGAAGGCTGTCCCAAAAGAACAGGATGCTGCCGACGACGAAGGCGGAGTTGCCGAGGACGCCGAGTCCGACATGAACCCACTCGTACTCCCGCGCGATGAAGCGCATGGCGTTCCACATGGCGCACTCCCCTTCCTACCCGTTGTCCGACCGCGCCGTCTCCTCACTGGCTGCATCAGGCCGTAACAAGCCGGTTCCGTGTAGACGCCGGTATGGTCGGCGTCGCGAACCTGCGGGGGGCTTCAGCGCCCCGCGCCTTCGTTGGCCAGAAGTCGGAACATCGTCAGATTGTCGGGCAGGCCGGTGACGGGGATGCCGTTCTCCTGCTGGAAGCGTTCGACGGCAAGGCGTGTCCCCGGCCCGTAGGCGCCGTCAGGCGCGCCATCGTAGAAGCCTTCCTGGGCCAGTTTCCGCTGCATCCGGCGCAGCACCTCGGCGTAGATGCGGAACTTGGTGTCCTCCACCTCGGCCTCGACCACCTCGGACGGCTGGGTGAGCCGTCCCGGCATGAGCTGCCCCGTGAGCGCGTCGATCACGGCGGCGACCTGCTGGTCCGCATTCTTCTTGCACTGGGTCTCGATGGCGGTCGCGAACAGTTCGGTCGACTGCCAGGTCGTCAGGTCGAAGGTATCGTCCAGATACTTGTTGCTGGCGGTGATGTAGCCGTCGATCCAGCCCAGATACATGAAGTAGAGGGCGCGGTCGTTGGCTTTCACGTCGAGATAGCGCTGGCAGGTCGAGGCACCGATGCCCTTGACCGCGAAGTCCATGTTGTCGGTCGCCGCCTGGGCGCCCGTCGCCAGCGGAAGGCCGAATGCGGCGGCCAGGGCCAGGGCTCGCAATCCCGTCATGATTCCTCCTCTTCGGTACGTCGATGGTCGTGCTGCGTCAGGCCGCGGTTTCCGATTGTCGGCCTTCGAACAGATCGCGCCCCTTGGTGAGAGCGGCGATCTTCGCGTCGGCGATGGAGCGTTTCAACATCCAGAAGCCGCAATCGGGGTGGATATAGCGGATGCGTCCCTGTCCCATCGCCTGTTCGGCGCGCTCGATGGCGCGGGCGATGGCGTCCGGGGTTTCGATTTCTGTCGATTTGATGTCGATCACGCCCAGCCCCATGCCGATCTCCGGCCGCAGGCTGCGGAAGGCGGTCAGTTCCTCCACTGGCCGGTGGGCGTTCTCCATCACGATATGGTCGGCGTGGAGGCTGTTGAGATAGTTCATCAGCTTGTCCCAGGAGCCCTTCTGGATGCTCTGGCCGCCATAGTTGCCGAAGCAGAGATGGACAGCCGGCGTTCCCTGGACGGCGTCCAGCACCTTGTTGATGGCCTTGGCCGCCCATTCCCACTCGTCCGGGTTTCCCGGCAGGTTGGCTTCGTCGATCTGGACGATATCGGCTTCGCAATGGCGGACCTGGGCGGCGAGAACGTCGCCCAGCGCATCGCACAGGGCGGCGACATCGGCGTAATGGCGGTTGACCAGCGTCTTCGCCAGCATATGGGGGCCGGTCAGGGTGAACTTGAAGGGCTTCCTCGTCAGCGCCCGGGAACGAAGGCAGGCCGAGGGAAGGTCCAGGGCGCCGCTATCGATCGGTCCCTCGACGACGCCGGCGGGGCGGGTGCGGAAGCGCATGCCCGGCTGATTGCGGAAGGCAACGATCTCCTCGAACGAGAAGTCGGTCCTGACCCCGGCGAGCGGTCGGACGAAATACTCGATCATGCCGTTGGTCTCGGGATGGTTGACGTCGAAGCGGTTGAGCTCGCCGTCACACACCACGTCGATTCCAGCCATCTCCTGCGTGTGCAGCACCACCCGGATGCCGTCGATCAGGCCACTTTCCGAGGGCTTGGCCGACAGCCAGTCCGGCACCGGATAGGAGCCTACGGTTGTGGTCTTGATTCCCGGCATGCTGCCGCTCATGGTCATCCCCTCCCCAAGGTGTCTTTCCGACGCCGCTTTCCGCGATCGAACGGCAGTTTAGATTGTTTCCCTTGTACATGTCCGGGTCGCCCGGGGCCATCCGTATGCGGCGTTGATCGTCTGCCGGTGGCCCGACGCTGGGCGTCGGCATGTTTCATTCCATCGCCAGCCATAGACGAGGAGTCATCCGATGCTGCACCGCCCCTGGTTCCAAGCCCTTGCCGCGACGGCCTTTGTCGTCGGCGCAGCCACCTCGGCCCAAGCCGCCGACAGCGCCCATGCGGCGCTCGCCGATCCCGACGGCAAATCGGTCGGGTCCGTGACCCTGACCCAGACGCCCAACGGCGTCCTGATCAGCGCCGAGCTCATGAACATGCAACCCGGCTGGCACGCCTTCCATATCCATCAGACCGGCAAGTGCACGCCGGATTTCAAGGCTGCCGGCGGACATTTCAATCCCGACGGCCACACCCACGGCATCAAGAGCGAAGGCGGCATGCATGCCGGCGATCTGCCGAACGTTTACGTGCCCGAATCGGGCATGCTGAAGTTCGATGCCTTCGCGACGGCCGTCACCCTGGAGGATGGGAAGCCGAACTCGCTGTTCGACGAGGACGGTTCGGCGATCATGATGCATGACGGTCCCGACGATTACACGTCGGACCCCGCCGGGGCTGCCGGCAACCGGATCGCCTGTGGGGTGATCGAGAGCGGCATGTAAGGGGCATCGCCGAAGGGCCGCGGCGACCGGGAACCCGCGCCGCGGCCCATCGGCCCGACCGGCATCGCGCGTTCTGGCACCCTGTCGCGGCGGGGTGCTATTTTTGTCTCGACGAGAATGCGAGAGGGAGGACGCCGGCGATGACCAAACCATGCCAAGGCCCGGAAGCCGCGCTTCGCCCGCAGCTCGTGGCGCCGGCGGGTGCCTGCGATTGTCATGCGCATGTCCTGGGGCCGCTCGACGCCTATCCCTACCAGGACGATCGCGCCTACACCGCCCCGCCCGCCCTCTACGAAGACTATCGGGCGATGCTCGATACCATCGGCATCGACCGCGCGGTCATCGTCCAGCCCAGCGCTTACGGGACCGACAACCGGTGCACGCTTCAGGCCATCGCTCGTGATCCGGCGCGCATGCGCGGGGTCGCGGTATTCGGTGACGACATCACCGACGCCGAGCTTCAGGCGATGCATGACGGCGGCATCCGGGGCGTTCGGTTCAACCTGCTGTTCGTCGGCGGGGTCGGCCTCGATTCGCTGGAGGTCATCGCCGCCCGCATCGCCCGTTTCGGCTGGCATATCCAGCTTCTGATCGACTACCGGACGCTTCCCGACCTCGCCGACCGTCTCGCCGGCCTGCCCGTCGATATCGTCGTCGACCATATGGGGCATATGCCGGTCGAGGAGGGGGTCGGGAATCCCGGCTTCCAGGCATTGCTGCGGCTGATGTCGGAAGGAAAGAGCTGGGTGAAGGTCTCCGGCAACTACCGCGTCTCGAAGGCGGCGCCGGCCTACGCCGATGCGATCCCCTTCGCGCAGGCGCTGCTTGCCGCCAACCCGGACCGGTGCGTGTGGGGCAGCGACTGGCCGCATGTCGGCATCTGGCCGGGCGAGCCGATGCCGAACGATGCCGACTTGCTCGATGCCCTGCTCGACTACGCGCCGGACGAGGCGCTCCGCCGCCGCATCCTCGTCGACAACCCGGCCCGTCTCTACGGGTTCGACTGACCGTCGGCCGACAGCGTCCGCAGATAGCGGACGATCGCAGAAAAGTCCTCGTCGGCATGGCCGGCTGAGGCGAACGCCTCGTAAAGCTGTGTCGCGTGCGCACCGAGCGGCGTAGCGGCGTTTGCCCGGGTCGCCTCGGCCTGTGAAAGACGCAGGTCCTTGACCAGCATCGATGCCGGAGCGCCGGGGCGATAGTCGTTGTTGGCCGGCGATGTCGGGACCAGCCCCGGCACCGGACAATAGGTCGTGAGCGACCAGCACTGGCCGGAGGACGTCGAGGCGACATTGAAGAACGCCTCATGCGACAGGCCGAGCTTCTCGGCGAGAACGAAGGCCTCCGAGACGGCGATCATCGAGACGCCGAGGATCATGTTGTTGCAGATCTTGGCCGCCTGTCCGGCCCCGGCCGTACCGCAACGCACCGTTTTCCGGCCCATGGCGGCGAGCAGCGGCTCGACCGCCGCCATGGCCTCCTCCGCGCCGCCGAGCATGAAGGTGAGGCTGCCGCTCTTGGCGCCGCCGACGCCGCCCGAGACCGGGGCGTCGACACTGCGGAGACCGTTCGCTTCGGCAAGCGCGTGTATGTCGCGCGCCGTAGCCACGTCGATCGTCGAGCAGTCGGCGATCAGCGTTCCCGGCCGGGCGGCGGGAACGATGTCCTGCCACACCTCCATCACATAGGGCGCGGAAGGGAGCATGGTGAAGACGATGTCGGCTGCCCCCACCGCGTCCGGCGCCGAACCGGCAGGCGTAATCCCGTTCTCGACGGCGGTAGCGCGGGCGGTTTCGGCCGGATCGAAGCCCGTCACGCTGTAGCCCGCCTTGACGAGGTTGGCCGCCATCGGCCCGCCCATGTTCCCGAGACCGATGAAGGCGACCGTCTGCTCCGGCATCACTGTGCTCCGTCCGATGAATTCCGGCGAAGAGACTAGAGGACGACTGCTTCATACCGAAAGACGCGAGGCGATCGAGCCGGGAAAGGCCGGTATGAGTTGCCGACCGTTGTGCCGTGGCCGCTGCAGCGCCCGTGATGCTATCTTCGCTTCCGTGTGGGCGGCTTGCCGAAGATCGCCCCACTTCCCAAAGGACTTGGACCGAAGGCCTTTCGATGACCGTCAATCCCTACGACGTCGATCTCGACCGCAATCCGGCGAACCATCAGCCGCTGACGCCGCTGAGCTTTCTCGACCGCGCCCGCAAGGTCTTTCCCGACCGCCTCGCTTATGTCCACGGCGACATCGCCCGGACCTATCGGGAGTTCCACGAGCGCTGCTGCCGGTTCGCCTCGGCGCTGTCGAAGCGGGGGATCGGCCGCGGCGACACGGTCGCGGTGCTGGCGTCGAACGTGCCGGCGATGCTGGAGGCCCATTACGCCGTGGCGATGGTCGGCGCGGTGCTGAACGCGATCAACATCCGCCTGGACGCGGCGACCGTCGCCTTCATCATCGACCATGGCGAGGCCAAGCTCCTGATCACCGACAGGGAGTTCAGCGAGACCGTCCATGCCGCCTTGGGTCGGGTCGCCGACCGCCCGGCGGTGATCGACTTCGACGACCCGGTCTATGACGGCCCCGGCGACCTGATCGGCGAGAAGGAATACGAGGCGTTTTTGGAGGAAGGGACGCCCGACTTCGCCTGGTCCTGGCCCGACGACGAATGGGATGCCGTCGCCCTCAACTACACCTCGGGCACCACCGGCAACCCGAAGGGCGTCGTGCTGCACCACCGCGGCGCCTATCTCAACGCCATCGGCAACATGATGGTCTGGGCGATGCCGCCGCATCCGGTCTATCTGTGGACCCTGCCGATGTTCCACTGCAACGGCTGGTGCTTCCCGTGGACGGTGGCGGCGCTGGCCGGAACGCAGGTCTGTCTGCGCCGGGTCGAGGCGAATGGGATCTACGACGCCATCGCTCGCCGCAAGGTCACCCATTTCTGCGGCGCGCCGATCGTTCTCACCATGCTGATCAATGCGCCGAAGGCGCTGCGCGACAGCTTCGATCATCAGGTCGAGGTGATGACCGCCGCCTCGCCGCCGCCGGCCACCGTGCTTGCCGCCATGCAGCGCGCGGGCTTCCGCGTCACCCACACCTATGGCCTCACCGAATGCTACGGCCCGGCGGTGGCCTGCGCCTGGCACGAGGAATGGGACGACCTGCCGATCGAGGAGCAGGCGGCGCTCAAGTCGCGCCAGGGCGTGCGCTATCCCGTGCTCGAGGACCTGATGGTCGCCGACCCCGAGACCATGGAGCCGCTGCCCCACGACGGCGAGACCATCGGCGAGGTGTTCATGCGCGGCAACGTCGTCATGAAGGGGTATCTCAAGAATCCCAGCGCCACAGAGGCCGCGTTCAAGGGCGGCTGGTTCCATACCGGCGATCTCGGCGTCACCTATCCCGACGGTTACATCCAGCTGAAGGACAGGTCGAAGGACATCATCATCTCCGGCGGCGAGAACATCTCGACGATCGAGGTCGAGGGTGTCCTCTACCAGCACCCGGCGGTGCTGGAGGCCGCTGTCGTCGCCCGTCCCGACGACACCTGGGGCGAGACGCCCTGCGCCTTCGTCGAGCTGAAGGCCGATGCCGACCCGGTGACGCCCGAGGAACTGATCGCCTTCTGCCGCGAACGGACGGCGCGCTTCAAGGTCCCGAAGACGGTGGTCTTCGGCCCGCTCCCCAAGACCTCCACCGGCAAGATCCAGAAGTTCGTCCTCCGCGACCGCGCTAAGGCGATGTAGGGCGCCGTGGCCTTCGACCCCGACCTCGCCCGGCGCGTGCGGGAGGCTCTCGCGACGCAGGGTGCGTTCGAGGAGAAGCGGATGTTCGGCGGTGTCGCCTTCATGCGCCGGGGCAATATGGTCTGCGGCGTTCTCGGCGAGTCGCTGATTCTGCGGTTGGGGGAAGAGGGCGCGGCACGGGCTGTCGCTGATCGCGGCGTCGCGTTGTTTGCCGGCGCCGGCCGGCCGATGCGCACGATGGTGCAGGTGCCGGCGGAGAAGCTCGGGACATCGGAAGACCTCGTGCGCTGGCTCGATGCGGCGGTTGCCTTTACGGAGACCCTGCCAGCCAAGTCCTGAGAGCGTTGCGACCGCCTTTTGCCCCCTCCCCGGAAGCGCGGCGTTGGTGGTCTTCCGCATGTCGTTCGAGCCGCCGAAGCACCGTCGGCGACTTTCGAGGTAACTACCCTCTACGACTCATCGGAAAGCAGAAAACTTCATACATACGTCGTATTTGCAAAAACCCCCTGATCTGTATCCTCCGATCCGGGAGTGATGCCTTAATCGTCTATTGGTTCTGATAGCTGGCCAGTTGAATGTTCATTTGCCGAAAATTGGCGGCAGATAGCGCGTCAAGGATCGGTTGTCCGAACCGGCCGCCGCGGATCTTAAGTCCGCTGCCGGCTGAGCTATGGATTTTCATGCCGCTTCAATGGCGCGGCAAAATTACGAGAAGGTCGTTGCCGCCATGTTCGATCATCCCATAATCGACATCGCTCTGGGCCTGATTCTTTTCTATGTCGTCTTGAGCCTGGTCGCGTCCGCCGTTCAGGAATGGGTCGCCAGCCTGTTCGCTTTGCGATCGAAGAACCTGCGCTCGGGCATCCAGACGCTGATCGGCGATGAGCTTGCGCAGAAAGTGTATATGCATCCGCTGATAAAGAACCTCGCCAAGAGGGACAAGCTTCCGTCTTACATTGCCCCCAAGACCCTCAGCACCGTTCTGCTGGAGGTCATCTCGAAAGAGAACGGCGGAAAGTCCTACGCGACCTGCACGACGGATGAAGTCCTCGGCATTGTCGACAGGATTTATGAAGGGAATCCGGTCAAAGCCATTCTGAATGCTCTGATCGATGGGGGCGAAGATGCGCCCGATGTGCTGAAGGACCGGCTCGCCGGATGGTTCGATGAAGGCATGGCCCGGATATCGGGCTGGTATAAGCGGCAGGCCAGTCTGGTCATTTTCATCGTCGCCGCCGTCGTCACCGTCGCGACCAATGCCGACTCCATCCACATGGCCGAAGAGCTCTGGCAGAACGACGCGTTGCGGACTCAGATCGCGGCGCAGGCGCAGGCCGCGGCTCAGAAAGGCGACGTTTCAGAACTGGAAGGCGACGCCTTGGAGGGTCTCGAGTCGTTCCCGATCGGATGGGAGGTCGTGCCCGAATGCGGGACCGACTGGCTCAAGTCCATCCTCGGATGGCTGATCACCATCGCCGCCGTCAGCCTCGGCGCGCCGTTCTGGTTCGACCTGCTTGGCAAGGTCGCGAATCTGAAGGGGGCGGGCGGAAAGCCCAAGAGTTGAAACGATAGGACTGCCGCCGGGGAATGGTGCGACGGCCGATATATTCGGGGCGCCATCCCACCCCCTCCCCGACCTTCCCCCTGAAGGGAGAGGGGGTGAAGCAGGGCCGGCCTTAAAGGCCCAGCACCATCTTGGCGATGATGTTCTTCTGGATCTCGTTCGAGCCGCCGTAGATCGAGGCTTTGCGCCAGTTGAAATAGACCGGGGCGGCGGAGACCGCGTAGTCGGGGCCGATCGGGGGTTCGTTGCTGCCGTCGCGGAGCTGGCCTGGCTGGTAGGGCAGGGCATGGTAGCCCACTGCGTCGAGGGTGAGCTCGGTGATCGCCTGCTGGACTTCCGTGCCCTTGATCTTGAGGAGCGAGGCCTCCGGCCCCGGCGCCTTGCCCTCGGCTTCCGCCGCCAGGTAGCGAAGCTCGGTGAATTCGAGGGCCATCAGGTCGAGCTCCACCTCGGCCACCCGGTCGCGGAAGCGGCGGTCGGCGATGACCGGTTGCCCTCCCGCCTGCTCGATGCCGGCGATCCGCTTCACGCGTTCGAGCTGCCGCTTGGAACGGGCGACCGCGGTGATGCTGAAGCGTTCATGGCCCAGCAGGAACTTGGCGTAGGTCCAGCCTTCGTTCTCCTTGCCGACCAAATTCTCGACCGGCACGCGGACGTCCTCGAAGAAGACGTCGTTCACTTCGTGTCCGCCGTCCATGGTGATGATCGGCCGGACGGTGATGCCGGGGGTCTTCATGTCGATCAGCAGGAAGGAGATGCCCTCCTGCGGCTTGCCTTCGGTGGAGGTTCGGACGAGGCAGAAGATCATGTCGGCGTGCTGGGCGAGCGTGGTCCAGGTCTTCTGGCCGTTGACCACGTAATGATCACCGTCGCGGAAGGCACGGGTGCGGAGCGAGGCGAGGTCGGAGCCCGAGCCGGGCTCCGAATAGCCCTGGCACCACCAATCCGCGCTCGAGAGGATGCGCGGCAGGTAGTGGCGCTTCTGGGCGTCGCTGCCGAAGGCGATGATCACCGGGCCCACCATGCTGACGCCGAACGGGATCACCCTCGGTGCGCCGGCGAGCGCCGTTTCTTCCTCGAACAGGTAGCGCTGGATCGGCGTCCAGCCGGTACCGCCCCATTCCGTAGGCCAGTTGGGGGCCATCCAGCCGCGGGCATGGAGCGCCTTCTGCCATAGCAGGTAGTCGTCCTTTGCGAGCTCCAGCCCGTTCTCGACCTTGTCGCTCAGCCAGGCGGGGAGGGCACCGGCCAGCCAGGCGCGGACGTCGTCGCGGAAAGCGCGGTCGGCGGGGCCGAGTTCGAGAGTCATCTCCGTATCCTCGATGCAGCGTCGCTGATCGGTTTTACGCCCGCCGCGCGCGTCTTGTCACGGGCGCAGCGGTTGCAACGGATGGCGGGTCAGCTGGGGAGGGGGTAGCCCATGGCGCGGTTCACCTTGCGAATCGCCGATCGCAAGCGCTGAACGATTTCCGCTCGTGGCAAGCCGAGCTCTTCCTCAATTGCTTCAATCGAACGACCTTCGAGAATCTGCTGTATCACCTGCCATTCGCAGTCGGACAGATAAAGATGTTCTGGGGCGCCAGAATGGTCGGCCATTATTGACGTGCCTGCCTATTATTTTGGTGCGAGGCCTATGTCCTTTTCCTCCCCAAAAGAACTGTTCAGGTAATTGATGCATGGGTGGGTGTATAAATCTACTGCCCGATAGAGCTTTTCCTACCCCTATTGATTACACCATTTGAATCTCTCGAATCGGCCGCCGATCCTTTGTGCGCGAGCGCGATGAACCTATGGCCGTCCGGTCGAGTCTTCCTCCGGATCCCGGCGGCCCATTCGGCCCGTCCGAGACATTGGTGACATCGAATGTGACGGGCGTCACATGCCGGATCCCTCCGGCGGGACAGTATTGCGGTGATGGTGATAGTCCCGGATGCGTTACGAGACATGGCCCGCGACACCCCGACAGGGAATGTCGACCAGGGCTTCTTTCGAACGGTTGCTCGCATCGCCGAGAGCCGCCGAAGGCGCTCATGCGCTCCAAACATGCCGTTGGCGGCCAAGGCGAGGACGCTGGGTACCCCGAGAGCATTTTTTTGCCGACCGGACTGCAACGGCCGGGGTACTTCAAGCGTTTACATACAGGGTTTTACGTTCAACTTTTCGGTCGTCGCAATGGATCAGCACATCGCTCGCGGCATTCCCGGCGCCCGTCGAATTTTCCTGGATGTAGCCGAAACGGTCGGACGCGATTGTGGTCATCGCCCTGGCGTCAGCGATCACCCGGGTGATCCGCGCGTCGAGACGTTCCTAAGAGATATCGGCGCTCCGACAGTCGCTGACGTCGAAGCGCCCGTGTGTTTAGGCCATCTCGGCCGTCGTCGTGTCCGCCTCGGGGCAGAGCGTCCCCAGGGGTGTATGCGCCGGCGCCAACTTGCCCAAGCCCGCGAAGCCGGGCGTGGCAATTGCCAAGGCAAGGGCGACCATCGCGACATACCACATCAGACGAAGCGGGACGTGTCTCATCTGTCGACTTCCTCCTGCAACGAGTCCGCCCTTCGTTTGCAGCCGGACCTAAAAAGGGTGCTTGCGGCCAAAGCCAGGCCGCCGAGCGAGGTGAGTCTGGACATGTCGAATCCTGCGACCGTTTCTCTCTCCTTCTCCGTGTTTCTCGGCCGTTTCGACTCAAGGCGACGACAGTAGCCTGTGGTCTAGGAGGTTCTGATAACGAGAAAAAGCGTAGCGGTCGGAGCGGATTGTCAGAACCCGTGCAAGAGGGGTAGCAACTTATGCGACTGTTTCCTTGAGGAAAGTTTCCACGAATGATGGTTTGATGCGGGGATGAGTAGCCCAGCCGGGTATAACCCCTGAGAATTGAGAGGTATTATACTCCACGAGGTGCAGGCTCTACTTTTGGGATGTGGCGTCGAGCGAAAGAGATTACGATTGGGAAATCGTCTTGTACTCGGCCTGATGCGGACCCAAAGGTAGTGTCGATGGCATCGGCTGGAGGGGAGGCACAAAACAATGACACAAGAGCAGGAAAAAGTTGCGATCCTGGCCAAGGATAGGCTGTTCAGGGAGAGCCTGGTGGGCCTGCTGGCCCAGCACAACCTGACGGTAGCGTGGCAGGGATCGGATATTGCGGGCATCGCCAACTGCCAGCGTTCAGGCGAGACGATCGATCTGGTCGTGCTCGATTTCCCGGAGGGAGCCAGCGACAACCTGCGGCGGCTCCGTTTCGTGCATTCGACCTGTCCCGAGGCGCGCATCGTGGTGCTGGAGAATGCGCTGAACCACGAGACGATGGCCGAGAGCTTCCGCCAGGGGGCTGACGGCTATCTGCTGAAGGATATTTCGGGAGAGGTTCTCGCCCAGTCGATCAAGCTCGTGCTTTTGGGCGAGAAGGTGTTCCCTTCGGCTCTCGCGCTTCTGCTGGAGACTCCGTATTCGATCTCACGCCTGTCCACGGGCGGGGGCGGAGAAGGCGGTCCTTTGTCGGCGCGCGAGCGTCAGATTCTCGGCTGTCTGGTGCGCGGAGAACCCAACAAGGTGATTGCGGCGCAGCTCGGCATCACAGAGGCCACGGTCAAGGTTCACCTGAAGACCATTCTCAGGAAGATCAACGCCCGGAATCGTACCCAAGCAGCCATCTGGGCGATTAATAGTGGGCTTGGCGGCGACGTCGACCGGCAAAGCGCTTGAGCCACTTCGGCAGGCTTGGTCGATGCCAGCCACTGTCGTGAGCCTGCACGTTATGTGGGGTTGAGCGTCTGTTCGTAACTAACAGACGACGGCATTAATCTTGGGTTAGAGGACGCGAGTTCCTGAAATTGGTGAACTCGATGACTTCCCCTTCGTAATGGGTGGGGGCAAGGTTCTCCATTGCTTTAACGATGCATGAACCTTGCCCAGTTTGGCATTGCGGACAATAGGCGATCAGCATGGCATGGAAGTCCTCGGATATAGAATCCAGCGCCTTGCATGAATTCGCTAAACTGGCAGCACCAGCTTCCAGCCGTCCCTCTGCTAGCCTGAGGATGAAGTCTTCTGATTCCACCGCAATCTTCCTTGTCAGGACACTTTCGCTTTTCGGATAATGGTTGCCCAAAGTCAAGAATATTCTGTAGTGCCGATAGTAGCCAACAATACAGAACGCTTTGGGGGTAACCCTTCTCGCCCTCTGCAACGCGCGCGCGTGTTCGCTAACATATCTGCGCTATGGAACAGCGTGACATAACGTCGAGCGAGTTTGATATCTCCCAGAGCGGGGCGATGCTGGGCGGTCTGCTGTCGGGCTGCGCGGGGGCCGTCGGCGGCGTGGCATTCGCTGTGTTCGTGGGCGGTCGCACTGCGGTAGCGCCGATGGACGGCGAAATGCTCACCTTTACCCTGGCAGGCGCGGTCATGGGATCGGTGCTGGGCTGGCAGCTCTTCCAACGGTGGTTGCGGATGCGGCGCCGACGTCCGGGCACATGGATGGTGACGGGTTTCCACGACTGACGGCTCGCCTGCTGCCCGCGCCATCGTTCAGCGTGCCTCCTTGTCGCTTTCGCCCATGATCCGTTTCATGATGCGAACCACGCAGTCATAGGGCTCGCCCTCGCATTTGCGGCAATGCTCTCTGACGATCGTTCGGAACTCCGGCGCGATCGTGTCCAAATCCTCGCAGTGGCAGTCGGCGACCGAAGCCGGCGTGACGTTGGAAGACGGGCGCATGTGATCCCCGTATGGTTCCACCAAACGGAACGATTCATTCCGGCCGGAGTCAAAACCCGTACCGGGTGCGTCGTTCTATTTAACAATATGGGAATAATAAAACGTTAAGGCGCGGTCGGGTTGCGCTCGGCGATCGACATGCCGACCGTCGCCCCCTCTTTGCTGCCGCCAAAAGAGGTAGGTCCGACGGATAGACTAGGCGTCTTCCCGCTAGAAGACTGGAATGATGTCGTCGGGATCGAAAGCGACGGTTTCCCCGTCCACGCCGATTTCGGGAATGGCCGGAAAGGCGATTCCATACTTCTCCAGAACGCCCTTCATCTTGAGAACCGCACCGCGCCAGTTCTCGCGCCGCTCCTCGTCCGACAGGATGCCGAGACCCGCTTCACGCGCCTTTTCCTCCAGCAGCCGATGCGCTGGGCGAAAGGTGGCCGGCAGTTCCCAGAACTGGTCAGGCGGTTCGTACAGGATTCCGGAGAGGAAAACGTAACCGGCCCGGAGCTGCTTGGTGATCGTGGCCTTTTGCGCCTCTTCGAGCGCCGGCAGCAGCTTCCTCAGCACGGTCATGCAGATGCCCATGTGGCGGGCTTCGTCCTGGCCGACGCAGCGGAAGGCTTCCTTGAAGACGGGAATGGTGGTGCGCTGGTGCATGCCGTGGAACAGCGTTGCCGCCGCCAGCTCGCCCATCAGGAACGACGTGAAGAGGATCGGCAGGGGGTACCTGCCGATTCCGTTCTTGAAGCCTTCCCAGTAGCGGGCTCCATTGTGGTAATACCATTTCGCATTGTTCTGGGCGAGCTTGCCCAGCGCCGTCTCCGGCGTGTTCCGCAGCGGCCCGCCCGGCGTCAGCGTCGTGATCGCGCGCTGGCAGATTTCCTCATGGTTCACTTCGTCCCGGGTCACCGAGAAGAAGCATTTGCGAAGCGGATCTTCCTCGTGGGTCTCGTAGGTGTGGATCATTGCCCGGGCGAACACCGCCGGGCCGGAGCTGTCGAACACTGAAAGCAGGGTGAACCAGTAGGCGATCGCGTAGCGCTGATCGGCGGTGAAGTCTTCGGCCTTCAGCGTTTCCCAGGGAAGGCGATTGGGCGACCAGCCCGGATCACGCGATTTGTCGTAGAGCTCGATGAGCTTCGGAGTCTCGGTTTCCCACTCGATCGGGAAGATGTTGAGCTCGGGAAAGGGCGGCGGCTCCTGCGTGCCGAACAGGATCTGCGACGGTTCGGGGGCATCGGTGTGATCGGTCGGTGGCGCGGCGATCTCGCCAGCCAACCGGCCGGCCGGGTCGGGCGGTGCGTTCATGGCGTCCTGTCCTCCCTGGACGTTTTTTCCAGAGTATGGCCGGAAACCGTCGAAACCCATAGAAGTTGTAGGGGCTATCCGGTGCCGATGCGGACCGGCCGTCCCGCAATCGTAACTTGCCTGCGCCATAGTGCCCGTGGGTCGGGTTCCGCCCGATGGCGAGCCCGAGCTTCCGGGCGTCGGACAAGGCTGGAATCGCCGAGCCCAGACCTGATGGCGGGGTAGTTATGTACGATTCTGATGTACCGTATGTCGTGGCTTATGGTATATAGACCCACATGATGTGGACAGACGAAACGATCGACTTGCTCCGGCGCCTTTGGGCCGAGGGGAAGTCTCTCAACGAGATCGCGACCGCGCTGGGGTGCAGCCGGAACGCGATCGCCGGGAAGTCGCGGCGGCTTGGTTTGGAGCGTCGGGAAAGTCCAATCCGACGTGACGCGCCGCCACGGGCGATCGCGATGGGCGATCTCAAGGCCAACTCCTGCCGGTGGACGATCGGCGACCCGGGGAAGCCCGATTTCGGGTTCTGCGGTGCGCCGGCCCTGCCGGGGCGGTCTTACTGCGAGACCCATTACGCACGGGTCTATGTCCAGAAGCAGTCGCGTCCCCGCCCGGTGATGGTCGAGGACAACGCCGCCTGATTACCCCGGGAGGGCGATCAGGCGGGTGCCGTTACCGACCGACGCTGCTCGGTGCGATGCCCTTGATGCGGACGATGTAGTAGGGGGGGACGCGCATGTCCTCGCCGCCGCGGAACAGAGCCGAGCGGTGAAGCTGGTTCACGGTGACGTAGACATAACCGTCCGGCCCGAAGCTCAGGCCATCGGGCCAATTCAACAGCGTGTCGTCCTGGGCCCAGACCCGGTAGCTTCCGTCCGCGGCCGTGACCCCCACGGCCTTGGCGCCGACATCCGCCACATAGACGTTTCCCGCCGAGTCGACAGTGATGCCGGCGCTCGGCGGCTTGTCGCCGTAGCGTTCAACGCGGGCGGCGAGTTCCTCGTCCGAAAGCGATGCGTCGCGGAGGTCGGCCGTACGGATGCGGTAGAGCGAGGTGCCGCTCATCGGACCGTAGTAGAGCCAGGCGGATGACGGATCGATGGAGATCGGATTGACGCCGACGCGGGGTTCGACGGGCTTTCCGTCCCGGATCACGGTGAGGGGCTGACCTTCGACGACAGCGGAGATGTCCTCCGGCACGACGCTCGTGTGACCTTGCAGCACCCGGCGCGCGAACCCCGTCTTCAAGTCGAGGACGACAAGGGCCGCATTCGATCCTTTGGCCGGGTCGGCGAAGAAGACCGTGTCGTGGTCGAGATCGAGCGCGATGTCGTTCTGGAAGCTGCCGTCGATGCTGGCGGGAAAAGGCAGATAGACCACCCGCTCCAAACTGTCGTCACGAGAATCCCAGACCACCAGCTTGGCGACGTCTCCGCTCAAGCGGCCGTTGTCGAGCATCCAGACTCCGCCGTTCCGGTCGGCGCGCACGCCCAGCACCGCATCGAAGCCGACGCCGTCGGGTCCGACGGGGCCGCTCCAGCCCGCCGTGGGGTAGGGGCGGACGGAACCGTCGGGCATCACTTCGACGACGCGGTTCTCCGGCTCGTAAAACTGATGAAGGCTGGCGATGACCCGCCCGTCCGGCGTTACCGCGACGTTGCCGGGTCCTTCGGCCATCTCGGCGTAGACCTCGACCGTCTGGGCTTTGGCCGCTCCGACGGCCAGCAGGCCGATCAGGGCCGCTCCCGCCAATACTGTTCTCTGGAACGTCATTCTCCCCTCCTCACTGAGTGGCCCATGACCTCAGCGCAACCCGATCCGTGTGCGACGGGTGCTTGATGGCTGATGTCGGTCAAGGGATACTCGCGGAGAGAAGATATCTCTCCGTCACGAAGACAAAACAAGCCATAGGGGAAACGCACTTATGAGTGACGTCGCCGAAAAGCTGCCGAACCCGGCAGAGCAGTTCTCTGTCAGCAAGCCAGAGACCAGCGGTTTCGAAGAAGGTCTGCGCGGCTACATGGTCTATCGCGACCTCGGCATCGCCAAGGCGACCGGGGGCAAGGTCCTGGCCCATATCGTCAAGGCGCGCCAAGCCGAGGAAGAGAACCTCGGGGAGCATTTTCACACCCTGGACTTCCAGATGGTCTATGGCCTCAAGGGCTGGGCCAAGTTCTGGTACGAGGGCGTGGGCGAAGTCCTGATCGAGCCCGGCACCTGCATCTACCAGCCGCCGGGGATCCGTCATTGCGAGCTTGCGCACTCGGCCGATTTCGAGGTGCTTGAGATCTGCATGCCGGCCGATTTCGGAACCAGCAACGTCTGATGCGCTGTCTCCGCCGTCGCTGACAGCGAAGACCGGCGCAGCATGATTCTTGGGAAGTAGGAGCGGACGATTTGCCCGAAGCACTGAAGTCACAGCATCTGTTCACCATCTCGATCAAGGTCGATCCGCCGGTGATGCTCGGCGCAACTCCGTTCGGTGATCGGCGTATCGTCCGTGTTCGCGGGGGGACCTTCGAGGGGCCCCGCATCAAGGGTACGGTCCAGGAGGGCGGCGGCGATTGGATCCTGGGCCGCAACGACGGCATCCTGCAGCTCGACGTGCGGTTGAACCTGGAAACGGACGACGGCCACGTCATTTACATGACCTATCGCGGGCTGCGTCATGGCCCGAAGGAGGTTCTCGAACGGTTGGGACGCGGCGAGGCCGTCGACCCCAGCGAATATTATTTCCGAGTCGCGCCATTCTTCGAAACCGGCTCGGACAAGTACGCCTGGATCAACGGTGTCGTCGCTGTCGGTGTGGGTGACAGGCGGGCGGATGGGCCGGTCTACGTCGTGCACGAAATCCTGTGACCGGTTTTCAGTCCGAGCGGCCGATGCAGCCGCGCCGCAGTCTGATCTTCACGCCTGGGGTGCGGCCGGAGATGTATCCCAAGGCGCTCCGCACGGGTGCCGACATCGTTACCATCGACCTGGAGGATGCGATCGCGCCGGGCGACAAGGATACGGCGCGCGAGCGGACGCTCGCCCTGTTCGTCGATCCGCCGGCGACGGGTGGGGTCGAGCCGATCGTCCGGGTAAACAGCCTGCGTAGCCCGGAAGGGCTCAAGGACATCCTGGCGATCCTCGCGACCGAGACCCCGCCGCCGGCGATCATGCTGCCCAAGGTGACGTCGCCGGAGGAGGTTCTGTGGGCGGATGATCTGCTGACGGGAGTCCATGCCGCGATCCGATTCCACGTCATCATCGAGACCTGCGACGGTCTCGACCGGGCCTATGAGATCGCCCGCGCTTCCGATCGCATCGACTCGCTTCTGTTCGGTGCCGCCGACATGGCGGCGGAGCTTCGGGTGCCGCTTCAGTGGGAGCCGCTGCTCTATGCCCGGTCCCGTGTCGTCCATGCGGCGGCGCGGGCGATGATCGACGTCATCGACGTGCCGTGGCTCGACCTCGACGACATGGACGGGATGGAGCGTGAAGCGAAGGCCGCTGCCGCGCTCGGTTTCACCGGCAAGGGCGCCATTCATCCGAAGCAGATCCCGGCGCTCAACCGCTGCTTCGGCGCCGATCCGGACGCCGTTGCCCAGGCCAAGCGGGTGATCGGCGCGTTCGAAGCCAATCCCGACGGGCTTCTGGTCGTCGACGGGAAACTGATCGAAAAGCCGGTGCTGCGGTCCATGTACCGGCTGGTGGCGCTCGCCGAACGCGCTGCCGAGCAAGGAGAAGCGAAATGACCGCAATGCTGCGGATCGGGCGCGCCGCCCGCTGGCTGGCCTGCTTCGCGGTCGTCGTGGCGGTGGCGCCGTCCGCGACGGCTGTCGCCGACCAGAAAGGCGGCCAGAACCTGGTCGGCAAGTTCCTGGTGGCGACCGCCGGCATGACCGATCCGCGGTTCGCCGAGACGGTCATTTACGTGTGCGACCACACGGCGACCGGCGCCATGGGTATCGTGGTCAACCGACCGGTGAAGCGGGTGCCGACAGCGGAGCTGATGGACGATCTCGGCCTTCCCGACGACGGGGCCACCGGCGAGGTGATGCTGCATTACGGTGGGCCGGTCGAGGTCGACCGTGCCTTTGTTCTGCATAGCTCCGATTACGATCGCGATGACGCCAACGACATCGCCGACGGCATCCGTCTGTCGAGCGACCCGACCGTGTTCGAGGACATCGCAGCAGGCAGAGGCCCGGACCAGAGCCTCGTTGCCCTGGGCTATGCCGGCTGGGGGCCGGCACAGCTCGATATCGAAGTTGCCGCCGGCGTCTGGGAGGTCGCCCCGGCCGATCTCGGTCTGCTGTTCGACCCCGACGCCGGTGGGCAGTGGGATCGCATCCTCGACAGGGACGGCTTCGACATCTGACGCCGTCCGGCCGCTCGAAGCCCGGCACAGACCTCGCCGAAGTGCGCCTTACCGGGTACTGCGGCGGCGCACCAGCCCAAGCGCGGCAAGGCCGAGGCCGAACAGAGCCAGCGGCGCCGGCGCCGGCACGGCCTGAACGAACTGGGCGCGGTCGAAATAGACCCAGTCGTTGTTGTCGGTGAACGAGATCGTCAGCACGCTGAAGGCGGCGTCCGACACCATGCCGATGAATTCCTCCTCCCCGGAACCGCCCGCCTCATAGGCGTCGAACAGCACGCCGCTGTCCCCGTTGTCGGTGGCCATGGTCAGGGTGTTGGGGCCGGACGAGGCGAAATCGACCATATCCACGGCGAATGCGGTGACGGCCTCGGCGAAGGTGAAGGTGATGGTGCCGGAAACGTTCGACTCGAACCGCCACAGCAGGGCCTCCGACCCGTCGGTCGAGGCCACATCGGGTATCGTGTCGACGGCCGAGCCGGCGGTCGCATCGACGGAGAAGGCGCTGAACGCGATGGGCCCGCCATTCTGCTCGGAGCCCTCGAAGCTCTCCACGGAAGGAACGGCGCCGCCAAGCGCGGCCTGAAACGCGGTCTCGTCCGTAAAGAACAAGGCCGTGGCTTGGGCGGACGCGGCGCAGCCGAGCCAACCGGCAATGGAAAGGCAGGCGACGGACAGACGCGGCATCGTTGCTTTCATTCTTCATGCTCCCCGAAGTCGTTCCGAACCCTGTAGCGACCCGCAGAACACATGCCGCCTCAAAGCTTTGAGTAAGAACCAATCGCACGCAGAATCTATGCCAGGCTATCTATTTGACTATTTATCAATACCCTGCCTCTGACGGATAGGAATGCCCCATCCGGTTCTGTAAAAAATTCCGACAGTCGAGCGCGATCTGTCCCCCGCTGCCGCAGTGGGAACGGGCTCTGCGTCAGCGCATGCCGGGGCGCTGCGCCGGGGGCATTTTTCCGGCATTATGTAGCAAGCGCACCTAGCCTAGTCGGGTGGATCAATCGGGATCACCTCGTGGACATCGGTAATTAGATACGCCTTTGGCTCTCCGTGGGGCTGTTGAACGACAACATCGACAACGAAGGCTGTATCCGTTAAGGGGTTTATGTCACCTTTTACCATTTGATCCTTTAGATTATTGGCGCTCTTGCGGAAATAAACTGGCAGCGCCTTGTCGCTAACATCAGGGATTATCCCGCGGTCACCAGTACGCCCCTTCTCTTTCCCAGGGCTTCTGGAAGCTTGGTCAAAAAATAACATAACTTCATTTAGTTGCTTTATAGAGGTTATCTGAAGCGGCAGAGATTTTTCATCAGTACTATCCATTATATTTTCAATATTTATTGTGGCTCGGTTTATTTCCGCCTCATCAAAAACATATTCCGCTACTGTTCTGGTTTCACCTTCTTCGCGGGTAAACCTAGCATGCTTCAATCCGAGGCTTGCCCCCTCTCTGCCGGCCAATGGCCGAACAAACTCGCGGATATCCGCAGCATCAGACCTTATTTCCGCCTTCTCTTGGTCTGGGATAGACTCTGAGCCAGAGAAAGCCTTAATTCCCTTTGCAAGTCTTTTTGCAAATTCGCCCACTATCAGTGAACTATCCATAGCCTGTATCATCGCGCCCAGCAGATAAACAAAAGGCGCGATCTCTGCAATTATACTGCCGCTCTCTAGTTTCGTAATATAGAGTTTCGGAGGTGGCTCGCCGCCCGTTCTGTAGTGACGCTCATAAATTCGAGCCAATGCAGCAAAGCTACCGGTCAAGTCATCAACCTCGATAGGCCCTTTAGGATCAAGCCTTACGATTAGTCTGTCACCGGATTCCTCAACTGCCACTTCGACCATTAGTCGATCCTCAGTTCCTTGACTTCCATAGAATACAGGCATTGCAGCAGAAATGCAGCGGTAAACTTCCCCCGCGCGACCTTGTTCCTCAGATTCCGTTCATCCTCACTCACGCCGATTGCCTCCAGGCGCTCGACCAGTCGCGCATAGCTCACGTCATGCCGTGCCATCTCGGTACGGATGATTCGCTTGGCTTGGGCTTCCCATTTCGTCAGTTCCGGCATTGCACGCTCCATGATGGAAAATGTCATCATATAGCGTGCTTTCGCTCTTGAAAAGGTGACAGTCTGTCATTATCTCTAGTGCATACGCACCGGAGACGATGACAATGGCCCAGCACTTCCTTCTCTCAGCCGAAGCCCGGACGCTCAGCCTCGTAAAGGTCATGCGCCTGTCCGACGCCGAGGCTTACGAGACGTTCAAGAACGTCCGTTGGGCGGGGAACGATGGCGAGCCGGTCTGCCCGCGCTGTGGCTGTGTCGCTGTCTACGAGTACCAGAGCCGCCGCATCTTCAAGTGCAAGGGCTGCATGGCGCAGTTCTCTGTGACCACGGCGACGATCTTCGCCAGCCGCAAGATGTCCTACCGCGACCTTCTGGCGGCCATCGCGATCTTCGTGAACGGCGCCAAGGGCGTTTCCGCGTTGCAGCTCAGCCGCGACCTGGATTGCCAGTACAAGACGGCGTTCGTCCTGGCCCACAAGCTGCGTGAAGCCGTTTCCGCCGACATGCAGGAACGGAAGCTTGGCGGTGATGTCGAGATCGACGGCGCGTACTTCGGCGGTTATGTGAAGCCGGAGAACCGGAAGGAAGACCGCAAGGACCGTCGTCTGGCGATCAATCAGACCGGCAAGCGCCGTTGCGTCGTCGTGATGCGGGAGCGCAACGGGCGCACCCTGCCGTTCGTGTTCCGGGCCGAAGACGAGTCACTGTCGACGATCCAGGCCCGTGTTCTGTCCGGCTCGACCGTCTATGCCGATGAAGCCTCGTGCTGGGATGTCCTGCACGCCCGGTTCGCGACCAAGCGCATCAATCATTCCGTGGCGTTCCGGGATATGGACGCCTGCACCAATCAGGCGGAAAGCTACTTCTCCCGTCTCCGCCGCGCCGAGATCGGCACGCACCACCACATCTCAGGCCGATACCTGCATCAGTACGCCAGCGAAATGGCGTGGCGTGAGGATCATCGGCGGGAGCCGAACGGGTCGCAGTTCATGATGATGGCCGGTGCGGCGATGGCGCATCCGGTGTCGCGGCAGTGGGCCGGATACTGGCAGCGGAACGAGGCATGAACGCACCGGGAACGGCGCCAACGTTGACTCTTAGATCTGATAGGTAGAAAGTCGCCGCACGGTTGCAGACACGAAAAAGGAAGCCGGACGGGAACCCGGCTTCCTAGTTCTGTTACCGCCTACGGCGACACCGCAGACGAGTCAACATGTTTCGCAAGCGCCATATGCCCACAGGACGGGTAGCTCGTCAACCGGTGTCGCTTCCTCCATCCACGCAAAAGAGGAATGCGACCTATGCAATTCCAGCTTCAGGTTTTCGAGTACCAGGACCGTAGCGAGTTCCGCATCATCGACCGCAACGGCGAGCCGTGGTTCGTCCTTTCGGACGTCTGTCGGGCGCTAGAGATCAAGAATCCGGGCGATGCTGCCGACAGGCTAGACGATGATGAAAAGGGTATCGTTAATGCCGATACCCCTGGCGGCCGGCAGAACCTTTCCATCATCAACGAGTCCGGCCTCTACTCGCTGATTCTTACCAGCCGCAAGCCGGCGGCGAAGCGGTTCAAGAAGTGGGTGACTTCGGAAGTCCTGCCGGCCATCCGCCGCACCGGCCGTTACGGCGTTGGCCGCACACCTGTGTTCGTGCGGCGGTTCAACGACAATTGGGATCGCGTTTCGCCGGGATACTTCTCAGTGATCAGCGAGATTTTCATCCGCGTTATAGGGCGGCTGGAGTTCGTCGGCTACGTCATGCCTGATCGCGGCGACACGGGCCGAGAAATGCGCCCAGACATTAGCGTCGGGAAGACATTCCCAGCGTGGCTGGAGGCCAACTACCCTACTCTGGCCTCGATGTATTCGACATACCTGCACCTTCTGCCTAACGGCGTGGAGTGCGAGGCGCGTCAGTACCAGAACGAGGTTCTGTTCGCGTTCATCGAATTCGTCGACCGCCACTGGATTCCGATCTACGCGGAGCAGTACTTCAAGAAGCGCGACCGCAAGGCGCTGTCATACCTGCCGAAGATTCTGCCGCCGCAGAAGAAGGCCGGCTAATCGCCAGTGAGGGGCGGGGCTTCGGCCCCGCTACCCCACCAGCCTCCACGTCACCCGCTGGCCCGGCTTCCACTCTGACACGACCACACCGCGCTCTTTCAGCTTCCCAAGGGACTTCCGCACCCGCTTAGTGATCGTAGCGCCATAGCGCGGATCATCGGGGCTCCACCCTTTCCGTTCGCGCATCCCTGCTGCTAGGGCTTCTATGGTGATGCCGTCGGGATGCTGGCGAATCTGATCCAGTAGGAAGCGGGATAGCTCGCCCTTCTCGAACAGTTGCCCGACGCGAGGACGCCTCGGCAAGGCGCTGGTCTCGGGTGCGCCTTCATAGCCGAAGATGCGCATGCAGCCGTCGACGTGGGCCAGCTGGTCGTGGATCTTGGCGATCTGCTCTTCCAGAGCGTTGATCTGCCCTAAGAGTGTGGCGCGCTTGTCGATGAGCGCCGAGAGGACGTGAGATTGAGCCATCCCCGCATGGTAGCGGTCGTCCCGGTTCCAGCCGATGGCCGGCTAGGTGCGGTTGCTACATAATGCCGCCTTTTTCCGGCATTATGGCGCAAGCACACCAGCGACAACTACTCTCCCGCTGAAGTCTACGAGAGCCGCCCTTGCGGCCCCGGCATCCCCCGCATGCTAACGCATCGCTGGTAACCGGGTGCCGTGCGAGCTACTTAACATCTTCGGGAAGTAGCCGACGCCCGGGACACGGCGCGGCATAGCGTCCGGGCGCCAGTCCGGTCACAATCCTCCTATTGCTTGTCGCGTCCGTCCGTGGGGAAGATGAAACTTCGTACCGCGTTGTTCACCGCTGTTCTGGGCGCCGCCTTGCTGCTCGCCGGTGTTTTCGGCGTCTCATGGTGGCTCAACCACCGGCATCTCGTGACGACCGACAACGCCTATGTCAAAGCCAGCATCACCGTCATCAGCCCGAAGATCGAGGGCTATGTCGAAGAGGTCGACGTCCTCAGCAACACCCCGGTACGGAAGGGCGAATTGCTGGTGAAGTTCGATGCCGAGCCGTTCGAGGCCGCGGTGGCGGCCGCCCGGGCCGACGTCGAATCGGCGCAGGCCTCGATCGCCGCCGCAGAGGCCGAAGCCGCCGCGGCCGCGGCCGCAGTCGACAATGCCCGGGACCGCTATTCCTTGCAGAAGGCGCTGATCCGTCAGGACCAGGCATCGGTGGAGGCCGCCAGGGCGCGCGCCGAACAGGCCGCGCGCGACCTCGACCGCTATCAGTCGTTGCTCGACCGCAAGGTCGGCACCGAGCAGCGTTACGAGCAGGCGGTGACCGAAGATCAGCTCGCCCGCGCCGAGCGCCAGCGGGCGCAGGCGGCGCTGGAAGCGGGCCGCGAGCAGCTCTCGGTGCTGGAAAGCGAGATCAAGCGCCTCCAGGCGGTGGCCAAGCAGGCGGAGGCCCAGGTGGCGCAGGCCAAGGCCCAGCTTCTCCGCGATCAGGCACGGCTGGAGCAGGCCGAGATCGAGCTGTCGCACACCAATGTCGTGTCGCCGATCGACGGCGTCGCCGGCAACCGGATCGTCGAGCCGGGGGTCTACATGGAAGCCGGCTGGCCGATGGTCTCGATCGTTCCGCTGGACGGCGTCTGGGTCGTCGCCAACTTCAAGGAAACCCAGCTTACCGACGTTCGCGTCGGGCAGACGGTGACAATGACCGTCGACGCCTTTCCCGGCGTCGAGATCGTTGGCAGGGTCCTCAGCCTCGCTCCGGCCAGCGCGTCGGAGTTCAGTCTGCTGCCGCCCCAGAACGCCAGCGGCAATTTCGTGAAGGTCGTGCAGCGCGTGCCGGTGAAGATCACCTTCGACATTCCCGACGAGATCCTCGGCCGGTTGGTTCCCGGCATGTCGGTGATCGCCACCATCGACACCGCCTCGGGCGGTGACGGCGCCGCACTCGCCAGCGCACGCGACTGACGGCCCGCACCGGGCCCTCACGGCGTGAGCACCCAAGACACGACCGACTCCGCCGAGACCACCGGCAGCGGTGAGCTGCCCGACGACAGGCCCGATCCGACCTTCCGCGAGGTCGTCGCGTTCTACGCGATGGTCGTCGGCATGTTCCTGGCGCTGGTCAACGTGCAGATCGTCGGCAGTTCCTTCCGCCAGATCCAGGGCGGCCTCTCGGCGGGGCCGGAGGAGGTCAGCTGGCTGATGACCGCCTACCTGATCGCGGAGGTGGTGATGATCCCGCTGTCGGGCTGGCTGACCCAGGTGATGTCGACCCGCTGGCTGTTCACCGCCTGCATGGGCGGGTTCACTGTCGCCTCTCTCGCCAGCGCGCTCACCTGGAACATCGAATCGATGATCGTCTGCCGGGCGCTCCAGGGCTTCACCGGCGGTGCTCTCCTGCCCATGGTCTTCGGCACCCTGTTCACCCTGTTTCCGGCGCGCAAGCAGGAGATGGCGACGATTCTGGTGGGCATCGTCGGCACCACCGCGCCGGCGCTGGGCCCCAGCCTGGGTGGCTGGATCAGCGAGTACATGTCATGGCACTGGCTGTTCCTGCTGAACGTGCCGCCCGGCATCGTCATCACCGTGGTGATCGCGTCGGTCGTCCGCTTCGACCGGCCCAACCCCTCGCTGCTCAGGAACATCGACTTCATCGGCATCAGCCTCGTCGCCGTGACCCTGGCGACGCTGCTGGTGGTGGTGCAGGAGGGGCGACGCGAGGGCTGGTTCGAGTCCGACTACATCCGCACGCTTTCGGTCATCTCGGCGGTCGCTTTCGTCCTGTTCCTGTGGCGGGAGTTGACCGCGCGCCATCCGGTGGTCGACCTCCGGGCCTTTACCGACCGGAACTTCCTGATCGGAACCTTCTTCGTCTTCGTCTTCGGAGCGGGGATCTATGGGCCGGTGTTCGCCCTGCCGCTGTTCCTGGCCCAGGTGCGCGACCTCGGCAGCCTGCAGATCGGGCTGATCGTCTTCGTGATCGGTGTGTTCCAGATGCTGTCGGGGATCGTCGTCTACTTCATGCTCAAGTTCATGCGGCGGCGCCACATCGTCTTCGTCGGCGTCGTGATGATGGCCTACGGCACCTACCTCCAGGCGCAACTGACGATCGATACCGGCTTCGAGGAGCTGTTCGTTCCGCAGATGATACGCGGGCTGGCGGCGCAGATGGTGTTTCTGCCGCTGGTCAACCTCGCTCTGGGAAGGCTTCCTGCGTCCAGGGTGCGGAACGGGTCGGGGCTGTTCAACCTGACGCAGCGCCTGGGTGCGGCGATCGGGATCGCGGTGGCGAGCGCAATGCTTCAGGTCCGTGCCGAGCACCACTATGCCCGGCTGATGGAGGTGCTGCCGCGCGGCGACATCGCCGTGCAGCCGATCTCCCGGAAGCTCCATATCCTGTTCGAAAGCCGCTTCGGCGACTCGCCGACGCTCGACCGGGTGGTCACCCAGTTCATGATCCAGACCACTCAGCGCGAGGCGCTGATCCTGGCATTCAACGACGTGATGCTGGCGATCGCCGTGCTGATCGCCGCCTCGATCATGGTCCTGCCGGCGATCCGGGGCCTCGACCGGCCCAAGGGGACGTGACGGAGGATCGCGTCCTGCCCCGTCCCGAAAGCAGAAACGCCCCGCGCGCTGCGCAGGGCGTTTCCTCTCCCTCGCGGGAGCGCTTAGCTCGAAACCATCCAGAATCGGGACGCTAGCGCTGTCCTATCGATCGGTGGTTCCTGATACGCAAAAGGCCGATTAGAGGTCGGCGCAGGCGTAGCAGTTGATCTCGAGACCGACAGCAACCTCAGTAACGACAGGCTTCGTCCACATGGTGTTTCTCCCTTTGCGATTGGAGTCTGACGACCGTAGTCGCCCCTAACCATGGACAAGATAGCGTGCACCGGAAGGGGTGCATTCTATAAGCGTTATAATCATTTCCTATCGGCCCTTATTGCCCCGCAATTCCTTGATTTACAACGCTTTCATCAAGGGCGGGCCCGGTTCGATATGGGGCAGGGCAATATCGTCGCCGGTTTCCCTCAAATGCCGCAGGCAGCTCGCGAACGGCTCCACACGGACGTATTGCGACGGCGTCAGGGCGACGAGACGGCGGTCGGGCAGGCTGGTTCGATAAAGGGTCACGTCGTAGGACTGATCGGCGCCCACGCAGGCGGTGAGCGCCGGCACGACGGCCACGCCCAACCCTTCCTGGACCATCGACAGCGCGACTTCGTAGGTGCGGGTCTGGCCGATGACGCGGTAATGGGGCAGGACCTTCTGGTACCAAGCTTCGATCCGCCGTTTGTGCTGGCTGCCGAAATTGAACTGGATGGTACTGTTCACCACCGCTCGGTCCGGCTCGGCGAGATCGGCCTCGACATCGTTGACTTGGGCCAGGTCTATGCCGCGCGGAACAGCCAGCACGTACGGGTCGCTGAAGACCTCGGTCTGGTGGAAGGAGACGCTGCTGCTGGCGATCGAGTCCGTGGCGAGGATCGCCATCGTCAGCCGCCGGCCGTAGAGCAGCTCCAGCGCCTCGGCCGGCGCGGTCTCGTGGATGTCGACCTCGACCTCCGGGAACTCGGCGCTCAGCCGGTGCATGGCGCGCGGCAGGAGGATGCGGGCGATCGAGCTCAACGCGCCGACCGCGATCACCCCGCGCGTCCCCTCGGCGAACTCCTTCAGGCCGACCAGGGTTTCGTCGACGCTGGACAGGATCAGCTCGGCTTTTCGCGACAGGAATATCCCGGCGTCGGTGAGTTCGAGTTCGTTCCGGTTGCGGTTGAAAAGCTGCGTTCCGACGTCGTCCTCCAGCTTCGATATCTGCTGCGACAGCGACGGCTGCGCCAAGCCCAGCACCTTGCTGGCCTTGGTGAAGGAGCGGGCATGGGCGACCGCCCAGAAGATGCGAAGTTGATGAAGGGTCATGGTCGGCGCCGGGGCCGCCTCGAATTGGAACGACTCAAAAAAAGAACCGGGAGACAGTACGGCCAAGATTGGTTGATTTGCAACGCCATTGCCCGGTCTCCCGAGCGCGTCAGGGTTCGCTCTCTCCGCCGGCGGACCCTTTGCGGGCGAGCACCCGGTAGGCGACCAAGTCGCCCGAGTCGATGAGGCCGAGGCGCCTGAGCCACAGTTCGCCTTCGGCCAGAATGTTCATGGCCGTGCTGCGGTCGAGGCCACCTGTCAGGTCCTGGGCGAAGCGCGCCCAGGCGCCGAGGATCAGGCGGCGAAGTTCGTCGGTCACCTCGGCCGTGACCCGGACGTCGAAGCCGATTTCGCCGAGGCAGCTCGTGGTCTGCGACAGCGTCCACGGGGTCGCCTGCTCGGCCGTTTGCCAGCGGGCGAGATCCGGATTTGTCGATTGCGGCTTCACCATCATCAGTTCGGTGAACAGCAGGTCGCCGCCGGTCCGAAGCGCACGGAAGATCGCGCGGTAGAGGGCTTCCTTCTCCGCGATGCGGAAGAAGGTCTGACGGGCGTAGGCGGCGTCGATCGAGCCGGGGTCGAGCCCGAGGTCCGGCGGCGTGAAGGGACGGACCGGGGCGCTTTCCGCCTGTCCTGCGTCTGTCGAGCGGCGCATGCCGACTTGGGCCAGGATCGGATCGCTTTCCAGCCCGATCACCGATGCGCCGGTCTTCGCGGCGACGATGCGGGCATTGCCGCCCAGGCCGGCGCCGATCTCCATCACCGTCATGCCGGGCATCAGACGAAGGGGCGCGACCAGCTTTTCCATGTAGGCGGGGTCCGACGGAGCGACGAGACCGGAGCCGAACAGGCGTTCGGCGACGGCGATCCGAGTCTCCGACCAGCCGACGGGCGGCGGTGGATGAATGTCGTCCTCGGCCTTCTCGGCCGCCGGCTGTCTGGATTGCGGTGCGGAAGTGGTCGCCGGCCTCGGCGCTTCGTCCTGCGGCGCTCGGGCCGGTTTCTCCATGCGCCGGAACATCGCCATCAGTCGTGCAGCGAAGCCGGGGTCGTTGGCTGGTTCGGCCACGGGAGTGTCGATCGCGGTCAGCGGTGATTGGCGGTCATGGCGGGCCCGGAGCGGCTAGCGTTCGCGGAACGCCTCGGTCTTGAGCTTCAGCACCGGTTTCAGCAGATATTCCATCACCGACTTCTTGCCGGTGTGGATGTCGATCGTCGCCTGCATGCCCGGTGAGATCGGATACTCGTCCTCGGTCTCGCCCAGATAATTCTTGTCGGTCTCCGCCCGGACCTCGAAATAGGTCTCGCCCTGCTGGGTCGTATAGGTGTCGGCGGAGATGTAGGTGACCTCGCCCTCAAGTCCGCCGTAGCGGGCGTAGTCGTATGTCGACAGCTTGACGACCGCGTGCTGGCCGACGCGGACATAGCCGATGTCGATGGGGTTGAGGTGCCCCTGGATGACCAGATTGTCGGCCGTCGGAACGATCTCCATGATCGAATCGCCCGGCCTCAGGACGCCGCCGATCGTGTTGTACTGCAGGTTCTTCACCACCCCGTCGATCGGGCTCACGATCGTGGTGCGGCGGGTCTTGTCGGAGGCGCGGAGCAGGGCTTCCCGCGCCCGCGCGATCTCGACCTCGCGCTGGCTCAGCTCTCCCAGCGCTTCGCGGCGGTAACTTTTTTCCTTTTCGGCGATGCGCTGGGTGGCCTCGTTCAGGGCCGCCTGCGCGCGGGTGATCGCCGGTCCGATGGCGGCAAGCTCGGTCTGCAGGCGCTCCACCGTCTGCTGCGCTTCCAGATAGTCGACACGCGAGACGAGTTGCTGCGGCAGCAGGTCTTCGGCCATGGTGAGCCGTTCGCGGGCGACGGCCAGCTGATCGCGGAGACCCGACTGGCGCCGGTTCGCTTCCTCGAGGTCGTCCTTCCGCTGGTTCACCTGCTCCTTCAGCACGCCGATGGTGCTTTCGAGCTCGCTGCGCCGCGCCTCGAAGGACTGGCTTTCCTGGCGGGCGAACTCCGGACGGCGCGCCGCCACGTCCTCCGGAAACTGGAGGTCCTCGCCCGACGCTTCGGCTTCGAGCCGCGCGCGGGCGAGAAGCAGGGCATCGAGACTCACTTCCAGCTCGTCCTCGCTCGCCTGCGAAGAGACTAGGTCGAGCTGCACCAGCGGCTCGCCCGCCGTCACATGGGCGCCGTCATGGACGAAGATCTGCTCGATGATCCCGCCTTCGAGATGCTGGATGACCTTGACCTCGCCCGAGGGAATGACCTCGCCGGTGGCGATCGAGACCTCTTCCAGGGTGGCGAACTGCGCCCAGACCAGGAAGGCGGTCAGCAACGCCATGATGGCCCAGCCGACGAAGCGGTAGTGCCGGACGGGCGTCGAGTCGGCGATCGTGTCGAGACGGCTCATGCCGATTCCTTGGCAAGCGGTGGCGGTGGCGGTTCGGACCGACCTTCGCCCTCATTCTCCGCCGGCGCTTCGCGCGGTTGCTGCGCGACGGCGGAGGTCGGACGTCCCGCGGAGGTGCCCATAATCTTGGGCAGCACCTGCGGTGCCGGGCCGGCAAGGGCGACCCGGCCCTTGTCGAGGACGACGATGTTGCTGCAGGCCCGAAGCAGCGCCGGCGTATGGGTGACGACGATGATCGTGTGGGTCTCGGCGAGGCCGATCAGCGTGTCGCGCAAGGCGATTTCCGCCTCGGCGTCCAAGTTGCCGGAAGCCTCGTCCAGAAGCAGCACGGGCGGGTCGGACAGCATGGCCCGCGCGATGGCGATCCGCTGCCGCTGCCCGCCGGACAGACGGCTGCCCGCTTCGCCGATGTCTGTGGCGTAGCCTTCGGGGAGGTCGATCACATACTGGTGGACCCCGGCCATCTGGGCGGCGCGCAGGATCGCTTCGTCCTCGGCGTCGGGATGGGCCTTGGCGATGTTGTCGCGAATATTGCCGGCGAACAGGAAGCATTCCTGCGGCACGTAGCCGATCCAGCCGGAGAGCTCGCGGCGGGAGAACTGGCCGATATCGGCGCCATCGAGCAGGATGCGGCCCGCCGTCGGCGTGTAGAGCCCGTGCAGCAGCTTGACCAGAGTCGTCTTGCCGCTGCCGTTGCGGCCGACCAGGCCGGTGATGCCGCCCGGACCGATCTCCAGCTTGATACCGTCGAGGACCGGCTTCTGATCGGGGCCGTAGGCGAAAGAGACGTTCTCGATGCTGATGCGGCCCTTGGGACGCTCCATCATCAGTGCCGACTGTTCGCGTTCGCTCTCGGCGGCGAAGGCCTCGCTCAGCCGGTCGAGCGACTGCTTGAAACCGGCGAGGTTGCGCCAGGTGTTCACCAGTTGGTTGAACGGCCCGATGATACGGTTGCTCAACATCGTCGTGGCGATCAGCGAGCCCAGGGTGATCTTGTGCGCGATGATCGCAAGGGCGCCGACGGAGACCAGCGCGACTGTCGTCGACATCATCAGCACGAAGCCGAGGTTCACGTAGGTGTCGCCCCGACTGCCGCGGTGCATCGACCGCTCGATGGTGTCGGCGTGGCGAGCTTCCCAGTCGGTCTTCACCGCCTGATCGAGCGCCAACGCCTTGATGGTGGTGCGTCCGTGAACGACCTCGGACAGCAGGGCGTCGCGGTTCAGGCTGGCGTTCTTTTCGTCGCGCAGAGCGTGATCGACCACCGACCCCGACCGCCAGGCGAGCAGAAGGAACAACGGCAGCATGATCAGCAGGACCCACGCGATCGGCGCGGCGACGATGAAGATGACGATGATGAACAGCACGGCGAAGGGCAGGTCCGTGACCAGCACCGCCGAGGGGCCGGAGAAGAGGTTCCGGACCACGTCCGCGTCGCGGAACAAGGTCTGCCAGTAGGTCGCCCCGCGGGCCTCCAGAACTCTGAGCGGCAACGACAGGATCTTGTGGAACAGCCGGCGCCCCAGCACGACGTCGATCCGCACCGCGACGCGCTGCAGGATACGGCTGCGCGCCTGACGCAGGATGAAATCGAACATGATCGCGACCATGACGCCGATCGCCAAAGCCGCCAAAGTGGTGAGTCCGGAGTAGAACACCACCCGGTCGTACACCTGCAGCACGAAGACGGGGATCGTCAGCGCCAGCAGGTTGACGAACAACGACACCACGAAGACCTCGCGGAACGCCGGCAGCACCGGCTTCAGCACCTCACGGAGCCAACGGTTGCGGACAGTTGAGGGTTTGGACATCGCGGGTTTCATTTTAATGTCGCCCGGTTAACCTATCATTGCCGGCGAACCAGTTAAAAGGCGGCCTCTCACCACTTTCAAAAGGCCACGGAACGCTTTGAAATCGCGTTGAAAGCGAGAGGGCCCTCTGCTAGGGTGCATGCTGATCTTCGGGGGTGGGGAGTCTAGCCCCGTGGATGGGATTGAGGGGCAGTACATGAGATTTTCGAAGCTCGGGCCGGGTTTGCTGTGCGCCGCGACTTTCTTGTGGTCGGGGGCGTCTCAAGCACAATCGCTGGAGGACGCTGCGGCTCACCTCCTCGCTTCTCATCCGCAGATCCGGGCCGGTGAGGCCAATGTGCTCGCTGCGGAGCAGGGGGTCAAGCGAGCGTTCTCGGGCTATCTTCCCAAGGTCGATCTGCGCGGCAGCTACGGCTACGAGCACGTGGACAGCCCGGCACGGCGCGCCGTCGAGGGGACACCCTCCAGCATGCCGGCGCAGACCGCCAGCGTCACCGTCACGCAGAACCTGTTCAACGGCTTCCGAACCCAGGCGGAGCACAGCTCGGCCGAAACGGACGTTCAGCTCAATGAGGCCGATCTCGAATCCACCACGCAGTCGGTGCTCTTCGAAGGCGTCTCGTCCTATCTCGACGTGATGCGCCGGCGGGAGCAGGTGTCGCTCGCCCTCGCCAACGTGCGTACGATCCAGCAGCAGCTGAACCTCGAGGACGAGCGCGTTCAGCGTGGTTCGGGTATCGCGGTCGACGTGCTGCTCGCCAAGTCGCGCCTGCAGACGGCGAAGGAACGGCTGGTCGCTTTCCAGGGCGAGATGGAGAACGCCGTCAGCCGCTATCAGCAGGTGTTCGATGCGGTGCCGGATCCAGGGACGATGGTGACGCCGGACCTGCCGGTGGCGCTTCTGCCCGCGGATGTCAACGAGGCGATCAAGATCGCCCTCGCCGAGAATCCCTCGGTAAAGAGCAGCAACCGGTCTGTTGACCTCGCCGACCTTCAGAAGGAGGTCGCGCGGGCGGACTACTACCCCACCCTCGATCTCGTCGCCGAGTATGCTTACGAGCATGATCTCGCCGGTGTCCTCGGGCCACGCCGCGACATCACCGTCGGTGTCCAGGCCGCGTGGGAGATCTTCTCGGGCTTCGCGACCGACGCCAGTGTCTCGGAAGCCGCCTACCTGCACCGCGCCAGCATGGACAACCATCTGTTCGTGAACCGCAAGGTGGTCGAGCAGGTGGCGATCGCGTGGCAGAACCTGAAGACGGCGCGCGACCGGGTCCTGTTGCTGGAAAACGCGGTCAACATCGCCAGTGAGGTGCATAGCTCTTTCCGTCAGCTCCGCGACGCCGGGCAGGCGACCGCCTTCGAGGTGTTGGATTCGCAGAACGAAATCTTCGACGCTGCGATCAACCTCGAAGCCGCGCAGTTCGATGCCCGGGTGGCCGTCTACCAGCTGCTTCAGGCCATGGGCCGGCTGACGATCGGCAATATCCGCGGCGAGGGCGACAATCGGCCGATTGCCGAAATCATGCGCGAACTGCGGATGAAGGAAGAGGCGGCCGCGAATAGCGACGGTATCCAGCCCGCGGCTTATTCCGACGATGCGCCCATGCCGTCGGCGACGGCTATGCCGGCCGAGGCGGAAGCAGCGCCCGCTGCCGATCTGGAGCCGATGGCCGGTGCCGGTGTCGAAGCCGCCGAACAGGTTCAGGCTACGCCGTCTGCTGCCGATCATGCTGCGACGGGTGCGCGTCCGATGGAGCCGGCCGCCGGTTCGGACATGGCCATGCAGGCCGGTGGCAGCCGCATGGCGACGCCGGGCCGCGAGGATCGGGTGACGACCGAAGCGGAGATCGCCCCGCCGGCTATGCCGACCGTCTCGACCGAACGGCGCGAGCCGGCTGCGGTCGCGGTGGCTGAGCGCCCGGCAGCGGCTGATACTTATGTCATCCCGACGATGACCGCGCCGCCGGCGCCGACCTATGAAGAGTCGGCCACCGCCAGCGCGCTTCTGGACAGCGGCAATCTCAGCGACGAAGACGCAGCTCTGGTTTCACGGAACCTGCAGCGCCACTGGCCTTACGAATAGACGAACCACGTTGGGGCTCGGCCGGAGATCGGCGAGCCTGCTTTTCCAAGGGCGGAACCGGTGGACGTAGACCGGTTCCGCCCTTATCTCTTGCGGGACGCCGGTTTCGCGCTTGGACAAGCGCGGCGCCGGTGCCGGTCCTGAAGTCAGACTCGATCATCTTCGCTGTCGTTCGCCGGAAAGGCGCCTGCCGGGCGTTGAAGTGGCGGACTCCCGCCTTTACCAGACGGCTGCCGTGGCCGGAGACGGTGACAGTGCAAAATCTTCGCTGAGGAGCCGCCTTTGACGGCCAGTCCCTGGCGGCCCGATCCGCCCGCCGCCAATCCGCCGATGTTCAATCTGACTCCGATGGTCAAGCGCCTGGCGATCGTCACCGTGGCTCTTCACATCATCCGCATCGTCCTGCCGCCGGAATGGCAGCAATTGTGGATCCTGAACTTCGGTTTCGTTCCCGCCTACTACACGGTTGCGGATCGTTTCCTGATCCCGGCCGTGCTGGCGCCGATCACGCATCAGTTCGTGCACGGCGGCTTCCTTCATCTCGGCCTCAACATGGTGATGCTGGTCGCGTTCGGGACGGGTGTCGAGCGCACCCTGGGCGGCCGCCGGATGCTTCTGTTCTATCTGGTCTGCGGGATCTTCGGCGCGGCCTTTCACCTTGTCGTCTATCCGACCAGCGTCGTCCCCGTGGTCGGGGCGTCGGGGGCGATCAGCGGGCTGTTCGGCGGTATTCTCAGACTCGTCGCCGTCCGGGCACGGCAGATGGGCCGGGTCGTCCGGCTGCTCCCCGCGGCTGCCGTTTGGATCGGTCTCGCCCTCATGACGGGCTTCATTGGCATGCCGGGGACGGGTGGGGCGTCGGTCGCGTGGGCGGCCCATGTCGGCGGCTTCCTTGCCGGGCTCGCTCTGTTCGGCTTTTTCGTGCCGCGCTACGACCGACGTCCGCCGCCGTCACCTTAGATCGAGATCGGCTCAGGCGATGCCGTCGGCGCTGACCTTCCCGTCCGCGAGCAGCGCGCGGAAGCGGGCGAGCGTCTCTTTGACGCCGTCTTCCAGCGAGACCGTCCCGTAGTCGCCGAGATAGCTGCGGATCGGATCGTCGGAGAGATCGGCCGGAAAGGGGAGTGGCGAGCCGGTGCAGGTAACCTTCGCGTCCGGGACCAGTCCTTCGATGATGGCGAGCTTGGCTTCGACGGTCGACGGAATCCCGTTCAGGTCGAACACGGGGGCATCGTCCCGTTCCTTCGATACCGCTTTCAGGAAGGCGGCGGCCGCTTCGCCGGCGTGGACATAGGGAACCGCGCCGCAGAAGGGGACGGTGTAGGGCTTGCCGGCCGCGGCCGCGAGGATGGCGACGGTCGTTTTGGACGTCATCCCCTGGTCGCGACCGACGCCATAGACGACGCCGGGACGGATGCCGACACTCGGCACCTTCCAGTCCTGAAGATAGACCTTGGCGATCATCTCGTCGCAGAGCTTGTAGGCGCCGTACAGGGTGGCGAGGAAATGCTCCTCCGGCCCCATGCCATGGATGCCGACCGAGCTCGCATAGGCGACGCGCTTCAGGCCGGCATGACGCGCGGCTTCCATGACGTTCACCGTGCCGACGACGTTGACCTTGGCGCCGGCGACCGGATCGGCGATGCAGAACGGCACCTGAAGCGCCGCGAGATGGACGATGGCCCGTATGCCTTCGTCGCGCACCACGGCGGCCACGGTTTCGGTGTCGCCTATGTCGCCGGTGCGCCAGGTGACGGTGTCGAGCGCTTCCGGGGATAGCAGGAGGTTGGGGCGGCGCTTGTCCTCGGTCAGGTCGAAGGCCACGGCCGGAACGCCCGCATCGGTCAGCAGCTTCAGCGCCCAGCTTCCGATGCAGCCGCCTGCCCCCGTGACGAGGACCGGGCCGTCATAGTCCTTCGCGTCGACCTTGAATGCTTCGGCCATCGCCGCGCTCCTCTCCCTATGATTAGAAATGTTCTGCGGGGCACCGATAGCCGATCCGCCCGCGCACAGGCAAGCGCCTCTCGGGCCGGGGTGCCGATCCGTGTTCGAATACGGCGCTCGGACGGAGGTGGCGAGCACGCGGGTCGACATCGACCGGGCGGATCGGCGTCGTCGCGCGTTCTTTATGGCCGGAGGGCTGATTCACGCCCGACGGGGTCGAATCGAAAGAGGCGACGGATGAAGATCTTCGAATGCCAGAACTGCGGTCAGCTGCTGTTTTTCGACAATACCGTCTGCGAGAAATGCGGGCATGCGCTCGGCTATCACGCGGCGCGGGGCATCCTGACGGCGTTGGAGGCGGATGGGAACGGTGCATGGCGTCCTCTGGCGGCGCCTGAGGAATCGATGCGGTCTTGCGCCAATGCGGCCTATGGCGCCTGCAACTGGCTCGTCCCCGCATCGGCGGAATCACCGTTTTGCGACGCCTGCATCCTCAACCGGACGATTCCCGATCTCGGCCTCCAGGAAAACGTGGTGCTCTGGCAGCGCCTGGAACTCGCCAAGCATCGTCTGGTTTACGGGCTGCAGCGCTTCGGCCTCCCGATCGCGGCGCGTGCCGAGGGGTATCGGTCGGGGCTCGCCTTCGACTTCCTGTCCGATGCTGGCCCCTCGTTTCAAGAGAGCCAGACCGTCATGACCGGCCATGCGGAAGGCGTCATCACCATAAACATCGCCGAAGCCGACGAGATCGTCCGCACTCGGAACCGGGAGAACATGGCCGAGCCGTATCGGACCGTTCTGGGCCATTTCCGCCACGAGGTCGGTCACCACTATTGGGAACGGCTGGTGCGGGACGGGCCCGCGCTCGACGCGTGCCGCCGGCTTTTCGGCGACGAGACGGAGGACTACACCGAGGCGCTGGAACGGCATTATGGCAACGGTCCGCCAATGGACTGGCCGCAGCGGTTCGTCAGCGCTTACGCAAGCAGCCATCCCTGGGAGGACTGGGCCGAGACCTGGGCCCATTACATGCACATCGTCGATACGTTGGAGACCGCGCACGCGTTTGGCCTGACGCTGAAACCGAAGGCGGGCCGCGATCCCGCCCTCGCGGCGGAGGCCGACTTCGATCCTTACCGGGAACCCGACTTCGACCGGCTGATGGCTCCGTGGCTGCCCCTCATCTACGCCGCCAACAGCCTCAACCGGAGCATGGGGCAGCCCGACCTCTATCCCTTCGTGATCCCGCCGGCGGTTATCGACAAGCTGCGCTTTATCCACGGCGTGGTGCAGGACAATGTTGTGGGCGACCGATGACTTGACGGTCCAAGGGTCCGCCGAACGACCCGGTCAGGTCTAGTCTTCGCGATCTCGCCGGCGGCGGGACTGAACGATGGCCGCAGCGCCGACCAGGGCCGGGGGACCCAGCAGATAGGCAGCCAGAATCAGGAGGCGCCGGACGGCATCGGCCGCATCCTCCTTGAAGCTCTCGGTGCGAAAGCTCTGAACGCAGCCTTCTTCGGGGGACAGGAACGTATTGGTCGGCCCCTCGGGGCAGTTCTCGACGTTGCGTTCATATTGCTGCGTCGCGTCGACATAAGTGTTCACCGCTTCGACGGCGTCGTCACCCATCACCAGGGCGCCGCCGATGATCCATCCCGAAATAAGCAGAATCCACAGCTTCATCTGGCGTCCACTCTAACGGAGCCGGGCATCCGTTGAAACCGGCGAGCCGGTCCGAAGTCGGAGCCGGTGCGCCGAATACGATTGGCCCGATCGGCCTCCGACGAGGCGGGACGGCAGGATCCGCTCGCCGATCGAAACTACAAGTCCTGCCCGTAGCGCGTTGAACCGTAAAATTGACTATTATCAGGGGGTGCAATGCGCGTTTGATACGGGGAAGGCCATCACGGTGTGATAGCTTTACTATTCGTCCAAAATGTGACACTTCCTTATAGGGTAATCTTGTCGCCCTTCTGCAACGCTAAGGCGAGTGAGTCACAATAAAAATGATGTGTGACGCATCAAATAATAATAAGTTAGTTCTAAATTCTCGGGATTATCCAATTATATGGATAATGAAGTCATGTATTTACCATAATTTAGGTCATTTTATTTCTATTCATGGGAATGTTAGATAGATTATTTGATGCAAAATATAATATATATTGGGAATATGATTTATTATCATGATGGTTTTATAAACCATATATGTAAGTGGTGAAGAATATGGGTGAGGGAAATAATTTTTTGGGAGACAAGATATCTGAGGCAACGGCCCTTAGGATTATAGAAACGATAGATGATGCGGTTATAACGATAGACCGTGGCGGAATTATTAAATTATTCAACGAATCGGCGAGACATATATTCGGATATGACGCATCGGAAGTGATCGGTCGGTCGGTGAATATTTTGATCCCGGAGCCATATCGAAGTGCGCATGATGGATATATAGAAAGGTATATGGCAAGTAGGGAGCCGCACGTCATCGGAATTGGTGCGCGCGATCTCGAAGGGGTTCGAAAGGACGGAAGCCGATTCCCGATGGATCTCGCGGTCAGCGAGTTCACGATGGCAGGCGAATCCCTCTTTGTTGGTGTGGTTCGCGATATCACGCGCCGCAAGCACACGGAGGCCCAGCTTCTACAGGCGCAGAAGCTTGAAGCCGTCGGTCAACTCACGGGGGGACTGGCGCACGATTTCAACAATTTGCTGACGGTCGTCATCGGCAATCTTCAACTGATGGGGCGGCGGGCGGGGAATGACGCGTGGATGAAGCAGCGCATAGACGCGGCCCAACATGCGGCGAGGCGCGGCGCAGAACTGACGCGTCAGCTTCTCGCATTGTCCCGGTCCCAGCCGTTGTCCGAGCAGGTGGTGGACGTCAATCAACTCGTCGGCGACATGCATTCGCTGCTCGAACGCACTCTGGGCGAGACGATCGAAGTCGGCATCCAGTTCGCACCGTCGCTGCACGCGACAAAGATCGATCCGGCCCTTTTGGAGAACGCCGTTCTCAATCTGGCGCTGAATGCCCGCGATGCGATGCCCGACGGCGGACGGCTCACGATCGAAACGGGCAATGCGGTCCTTGACGAGGCCTACGCGGCGCGGAACGCGGATGTGGCGCCTGGGCGGTACGTCATGCTCGCAATCTCCGATACCGGCACCGGCATTCCCGCTGAGATCATTGGTCGCATCTTCGAGCCGTTCTTCACGACGAAGGAGGTTGGAAAAGGAAGCGGCCTTGGTCTCAGCATGACGTACGGTTTCGTCAAGCAATCCGGGGGACATATGCAGGTCTACAGCGAACCGGATTTTGGTACGACGTTCCGGCTTTACTTCCCCGTCTCGGCAGAGATGACGGCGGAGGCGCGGCACGCAGTCACCGAACAGCCCCGGCCGCATGGAGACGAGACAATTCTCGTTGTCGAAGACGACGCCGAGGTGCGCGAAGTGACGGTCGCCATGATCGAAGCGCTGGGCTACCAAGTGCTGACGGCCGGTGACGGTCCGGCGGCGCTGGCGGTGATACGGGAACATCCAGAGATAGATCTGCTGTTCACCGATTTCGTGATGCCGAAAGGAATGACGGGAAAGCAACTCGCGGCGGAAGCGAAAACCCATCTGCCGAGCATGCGGGTTCTGTACACCTCGGGCTACACCCGCAATTCCATGACGCGGAAAGGTGGGCTCGAGGATCATGAGATCCTGTTGTCGAAGCCCTATGACGACGACACTTTGGCCACCAAGCTCAGGGAAGCTCTGGAATGACCGGCCAAGGAGGCCAATCTGGGCCGACATTGATGGTGGTGGACGATGAAGACGGCGTCCGCGATTTCATTGGCGAAGTCGCCCGCGGTGTCGGCTATCTCGTTTTGGAGGCGTCTCTCGCGTCCGGATTAAGGGAGCAATGCGCGGCCGGCACGGTCGAAGTCGTCATCCTCGATCTGAGGATGCCGGGCATCGATGGGGTCGCGTTCCTTCGGGAACTCGCCGAGATCGGTTGCAGGGCACACGTTCTTCTGATCAGTGGAACCGACCGCCGCGTGCTGGGGACAGCGAAACGGCTCGGTGAACAGCACGGCCTGTCGATGCTGGGGGCGCTTCAGAAGCCGATAGATATCGAAGAGCTGGAACGCCTGCTGAAGTCGGTTTTCGTGAGGCCGAGAGCGGTTACGCCGGACGATCTGGCGGCTGGAATCGCCACCGGCGAGTTCGTCATCCATTACCAGCCGCAGATGGGGCTCTGCGAGTCCGGGACCCACCAGATCCGAAACCTGGAAGCGCTGGTGCGGTGGAACAGTGCGGCGCACGGCTTTCTCCCGCCCGATCAGTTCATCCCGATGGCTGAAGACCATGGGTTGATTGGTGCTCTCACAGACGTCGTTCTCGAGAAGACACTGTTCGATCTATCGGTATGGCACCAGGGCGGCCATTCAGTAGGAGTCTCGATCAATCTTTCACCGGCTCTCCTCGGCGACCCCAGTCTTCCGGACCGCATCGATGCGCAATTGCGCATGCACCAGCTTCCCCCCCGACTGCTGACATTGGAGATCACCGAGAGCGGCGTCATGGCGGATGTTGGCTTGGCCATGGAAGTGCTGACGCGCTTTCGCCTGCGAGGGCTTGGTCTGTCGCTCGACGACTTCGGGACCGGTTACTCCTCGCTGGCTCAACTGCATCGTATGCCTTTCAGCGAGCTCAAGATCGACAAGTCCTTCGTAATGGGCGTCGGCTCCGATCCCGACGCCGCGAAGCTGGTCAGGATCATCACCCTGCTCGGTCACGAACTCGGGCTGGTGGTCTGTGCCGAAGGGATCGAGACTCCGGAATCCCTGGACTATCTTCGCGAAGTCAGGTGCGACCTCGCTCAGGGGTTTCTGCTGGGGCGGCCGGTGCCCCTGGACCAACTGCCCATTTGACCCTCGGGGCCCGCTGCAGGGCGTCCGGTTTGCTGGTTTCGCGGCTGCGTTAGACGGTTTGCCGCCGCCGCAGCGGCGTCTGCGCGCGTCCGGGCGCCCGCCATTCCTCCTTCCATTGCATCGCAAAAGAAAAGCGATCCGCAGTATTGCATGAATGCAGCGGATCACGAATCTAGGTCGGTCGTTTGAGCGGTCGACTATTGTGCATGTGCGTCAACAATTGCCGCGTTGCAGCAAATCGGTGGATAAAATCGTGATCGAGACTCGTATCAACCTTGAAAACGCAGGATTTCCTCTATCCCTATTCTCTTGACAGGTTGTGGAGCGCAATACAGAGTGCCTGGGCTGGCTGTAGGGATTCAAAGCATCCTGGCCTGCCAAAGATCTGATTTTCATCAGGAGTCGAAAGGGAGCGCTCACATGAAGGAGTGGAGGGGTAAGCGGCCATCGCGGTCGTTCGAGCGGACCATGATGGCAACCGCTGCGTTTACGATCGCCGGGGCCTTCGCCGCGCCGGCTGCAATGGCGGACATGTCCGAAAGTGCGATCCAGAACTGCGCCGATCAGAACTGGTGCGCCTATCACCGCACCGTGGACAAGGCTTGGCGTCACAGCCCGCTCAAGCAGATCAACAAGAGCAACGTCACCGATCTGCGCCCGGCGTGGATGTTCCAGCCCGGTGAGGTTCGTCAGGGCTTCCAGACCACCCCGCTGGTGGTGGACGGCGCCATGTACGTGTCGTCGAACCCGTCGACCATCTGGAAGCTCGACGCCAAGACCGGCGAGCGCATCTGGGCCTATGTTCCGGATATGAACGAGGCGGTGGTCTCGCGGACGTTCTTCCCGCATTCGCGCGGTTTCGCCGTCGGTGGCGGACGTGTCTACCAGGGCCTGGCAGACGGCCGCGTCGTCGCGATCAGCGACGAGGACGGCTCGGTGGTCTGGGACAAGCAGCTCGTCGATTCCGCCAAGGACACCGCCGGCTTCAGCGGCGGCGGCACCTATGTCAGCGAGGACCTGTTCGTCATCGGCCAGAACGGCGGCGAATATCCCGTCGAAGGCCGCATCTTCGGCCTGGACTCCAAGACCGGCGAGGTCAAGTGGACCTTCTACACCACCGGTCGCGGTGACGAGAAGGCGCTGGCCACCTGGGGTGGCGATTCGTGGAAGTACGGCGGTGGCGGCTCCTGGCAGCCGGGCACGGTCGACTACGCGAACAACCAGATCCTCATCGGTACCGGCAACCCGAACCCCGACTATGACTATTGCGGTTCGGACTGCATGGACCCGAACGCCGACGGTCATCGTCCGGGCGCCAACCTCTATACGTCGTCGACGGTCGCCCTCGACCTCGATACCGGTAAGCTGAACTGGTACTTCCAGGAAGCGCCGAGCGATCCTTACGACTATGACGCCTCGCCGGGCGAGTACGTCATGATCAAGGACGAGAATGGTCGCGACCTGGTTCTGCATCCGGGCAAGAACGGCTTCAACCACGTCCATGACCGTCAGTCCGGCCAGCCGGTCAACGTCTATCCGGACATGAAGAACTACAACTGGACCACCGGCTTCAACCTGGAGACCGGCCAGTGGGAGAACATGCTGTGGCCGCAGGCCGGCGAGAAGACCCTCGTCTGCCCGGCGATCGACGGTGGTCATAGCTGGAACGCCGGCACCTACGATCCGGGCACCGGCCTGTTCTACCGCGTCGCCAACGAGTGGTGCATGTATCTGACGGTCGGCCCGAAGGGCGGCGGCGCCAACACGGCCGGTACCGAAGAGCGGACCACCGAGCCCTTCGCCCAGGCGTTCTTCAACGCCGAGTTCGAGGGCACGAACCCGCCGAACGACAGCACCCATGGCCGTCTGACCGCGCGTAATCCGGTCACCGGCGAGCTCAAGTGGGAGAAGCGTTACGACATCATCCCGCACTCGGCGTTGATGTCGACCGGTGGCGGCCTGCTGTTCATCGGCACCTATGACGGCTTCCTGGAAGCCCTCGACGCCGAGACCGGCGAGACGCTGTGGCGCTTCAATGTCGGTTCCGGCATGAACGGTGGCATCATCTCCTACGCCGTCGACGGCAAGCAGTACGTCGCTGCGGTGACCGGTCACGGCTCGCATGTCGGCCGCGCCCTCGCCGGGCACTACTTCAAGGACAAGCTCGTCAACTACAACGAGAGCGCCGCTCTTGTTGCCTTCGAGCTGCCCAACTAAGTCCTAGGCAAGTGTGGGAGTGGGGCAAGAGTCGTTTCGGCTCTTGCTCCACTCCTATTTTTCTTTGTTTTCCCTTGTTCTCGTCAGAGAACGAATAGAGACAGGAGTTCGAGCGTGAAGTTCAGCCCGCTGGTGCGAGGGGGAGTGTTGTCGATCGTTGCCGCCATGGCCCTGGGCCTTCTGGTGACGAGTGGCGCGCCTGATGTCCAAGCCGCGCCTCAGCCTTTCCCTGATACCAATCCGCGGTCCGGCGACCCGAAGGCGATCGAGGAGGGTGAGGCGCTCTTCTTTAAGTGGTGCTCGTCCTGCCACGGCCACAAGGCTGACGGCGAGACCCGCTTCGGCAAGTACGGCGCCAATCTAAAGATATTCTGGCGGGGCTACTGCGACTTCGTGGTGATCGTCCTCAACGGGCGAACCAAGCTCGGCATGCCGCCGTGGGGTGGCGTCCTGACCGAAGAGGAAATCTCCAAGGTCGGGGCATATCTGGAAACCCTTGCCACGCCGGACGCGCGATGGAAGGGCAAATGTTCGCCGAATCTGCTGTAACCGGGACCGAAATGGCTCGGTTGCATCGGCTCTTGAACAAGAACGATGCCTGGAGTGACGAAGAATGATTCGAATTGGCCTGACGGCTCTTGCGGGTGTGCTTGTTGCGACGGCGGCTGTCGCCGCCCAGGACAACGAAGACGACTTCAAGACGTTCGCGCACGAATCCCTGCTTTGTGACGGCCCGGCCGCCTATGACGAAGCCTTGGCGAAGGATCAGGCGAGTCCTGGTTCCGACATCAGCGTCCTTGATTCGGGGGCGCGCTGCATGTGGGTCAACGGCGAGCAGATCGAGGATATCGAGGCTCCGTGGGTCCTTGTCCTCGAGAAGCAGGGCGACAAGGTGAAGGTGCAGTACGTCGTCGAGAACTACACGAAGTACAGCGACATCCATAACAAGGTCGAGCTCGTCCGCTATACCGGATGGACGGCGGAGTCGAACCTCGAGCACGTCATTCACTGACGCATCGCCGCCCGTCTCGAGACGCAGCGGGCGGCGTTTTGGTGGCCGGATGAAAAGGCACCATAGTTGTTCGGTCCTGCTGGCGACGGCGGCCGTCGCGGTTTCGATCACGGCGGCCGGCTCCGGTGTGGCGGCCGAGAGTTCGGGGATGCTCCGAGGGACCATCGAACTTGCCGTCGGGGCCTCGCTGGCGGCCGGCGATCGGCTGGTCGTCAGGATCTATCATCCCGGTGCGGATGGGCTGGAACTCGATCCGAAATACTGGATTTTCGACGAGCCTGCCCTCCCTATGCCGGTCGCTCTCGCTCCGACCGCCGAAATGAGCGGAAACGCCCGCTGGGGTGACTATGTCGTCGAGGCCTTCTCCGACCGTGACGGGGACGTCCTCAGCCTGGTGCCCGGCGAACTGTGGGCGGGGACCGACGGACCTTTGCCGCTCGGCGCATCGGATTTCGTTCTGGAATTGGCGCCGCGCCCCTGACCGGGGAGCGATGCCGAGGTTCACGGATGTCAGCCTACGATTGCCCGCCACCTCGTTCCGAGGCGGCACGATCGTTGCTGCCGGCCGCTACCACTCCTTCTCGACAGCGGCGTTCCTGATCCGCGAGCGGCGCCATTCCAGGCGCTGATCCTGCGCCGCCTGATTGCGGTCGCGGATGAGCTCGATCATCTCCTCCGCCGCTTCCGGCGTCATCGCCTGCGGCATCGACGCTTCGCTCGACTGGGCGCCGCTCTGGGCGGTCGGGCTCGAGTCCCCACCGGCCTGCCCTTCGCCACCCTCGTCCTGATTCTCGGCCTCGGGGTCGTCGTCGGGGGGCGTGGTCTTCTTGCCGTCCATTTCTTCGTCGAAGGCCTGCCCTTCGTTGGGCGAGGATTTCTGGTCGCGGACGCCGGCGTTGTCCTGCTTCTCGACCCGCTGTTTCTCCAGCTCGGTCAGCATCTTGTGGGCGAGTTCGAGGTTGTATCGGGCGTCGGGCTGGTCCGGGGCGATCGCCAGGCTGTCGCGCAGATGGCCGATCGCCGCCTTGATCGGCGTTACCGCGTCGCCCATCGTCTGCATGCTGTTCAGCGCCTGCTGGTAAAGCGCTGTCGCGAGGTTGTAGTGCGCCCGCGCTTCCAGGGCCAGGTCTTGGGTCTGGAGAGCATGTGTGTAGTGCTCGACCGCTGCCGAGAAATCGTAATGGCTGAACACGGCATTGCCGAGGTCATAGCGGATCTCCGGCGTTTCCGGCAGCAACTCGTCCGCCGCCAGGTACCGTCGTTCCGCCTCGAGATAGTCACCTTCGGCGAAAAGGGCATTGCCTTCGGCGACCGCGGTGCGGGCTGCCTCGGCGGCGGCGCGGTCGACGTCCTCGGCCTCGCCCCTTGCTGCGGGCCAGGCGAGCAGGGCCAGTGCCGCAACCGAAGCGCCGATTGCCGGAAGCATCGAGATCCGGCGGAGACGGGAGCGCTGGGTGCAGATGTCAGGACGTCGTGCCATGGGCAACCTCCGTCGTGCCGTCGCCGGCCGATCCCGGCATGCGCCGGTCGCGGACCAGAAGCTCCGCGGCCAGCAGGATCACCGCGACGGCCAGAAACCACTGGTACCGTTCGGCGCGCTCGTCGCTCGCGACGGTCTCTCTCTCCTTACGCGGCTTGACCCCGATTTCGTCTTCGAACAGTCGGACAAGGTCGGTCGATGCGCCTTCCCCCAGAACGAAGCTGCCGTTGCCGATCCGGCTCAATTCCCGGACCAGCTCGTGGTTGAGCCGTGACTGAACGACGCGCCCGCGATAGACGACATAGGGCGCGCCGTCACTGGCCGCCGGGAGAGGGATGGGGACGCCGTCGTCGGTCCCGCCGACGCCGACCACATACAGGCTCGCTCCGTGGGCGGCGGCGGCCTCGGCCGCCGCATGCGGCAGACTGCCGTGATCCTCGGCGTCGCTCACCAGAATGATGTCTGTGTAGGGGTAGTCCAAGGTGCCAAAGCTCTGCAGGCTCTGGCGGATGGCGTCGCCGACGGCGGTGCCCAGCAGCGGCACCGATTCCGGTCCTGCCGCCTCCAGCCTCTGGAGGAACAGGTCGTAGTCCAAGGTCAGCGGCGCCAGCAGGCTCGCGCGACCGGCGAATGCGACAAGGCCGATGCGGTGGCCGCCGCTCTCGCGGATATGGGCGACGAGGTCACGGATCGACTGTTTCGCGCGCTCGAGGCGGTTCGGCGTGGCGTCCTCGGCGAGCATGCTCAGCGAGACGTCGAGCAGAAAGACGATGTCGCGCCCGCGCCGGGGAACGTTCTCGGCGTTCTCTCCCCACTGCGGCTTCATGGCGGCCAGGACCACGAAGACGACCGCGCCGGCCACCAATCCGGCCCGGAGCCATTGCCGTCCGCGACTGTAGGACGGGATCAGCCGGCGCGAGAGCCGCAACGAGACGAATGCCGCCAACGCTTCACGCTTGCGGCGGAAGCCGTAGAGATAAAGGGCCGCCAGGACCGGAACCAGCAGGATCAGGGCGGCGTTGCCCCAGTTCTCGAACTGCATCAGGGCACCGTCCTCAGCCGTGTGTTCGCCAGCGCTACCTCGGCCAGCAGCAGCGCCAGCCCGATGAACAGAAAGACCGGGAAACCCTCGATGTAGCGCTGGTAGCTTTCGGCCACATTGGCGGTCTTTTCCAGGCGGTCGATCTCGGCGTAGATCTCGCGCAGCGCCTCGGCGTCGGTCGCGCGGAAGTACTGCCCGCCGGTCAGGGTGGCGATGGTCTCCAGGGTGTAGTCGTCGATGAACACCTGGGTCGAACGCAGCTCCATCCCGCCGTCGCGGGCGCGAACCGGCATCATCGCCCAGCCCTTGCTGCCGGCGCCGATGGTGTAGATCTTGACCCCCAGCGCGGCGGCGACCTGGGCGGCGGCGCGGGGATCGGTGTCGCCCGAATTGTTGCTGCCGTCGGTCAGCAGGATCATCACCTGGTTGGCGTCGGTCGCATTGCGGACAGTATCCAGCCCCATGACGATGGCATCGCCGATCGCCGTGCCGTCCTCCTCCGACAGCGAGACGATGTTGACGCCGTCGAGCAGCGCCAGCAGCGCCTCATGATCGAGGGTGAGGGGGCTCAAGGAGTCCGCAAAGCGCGCGAAGGTGACCATGCCTATCAGGTCGTCCTTCCGCCCGTTCAACTGCTCGCCGTTGCCCATGACGAAATCGCGGAAGGTCGTCTTGACCACCTCCAGCCGATTGGCGGTTTCGTCGTCGATCTTGAGATCGAGCGCGCCCATGCTGCTGGAGACGTCGACCACCATGACGATGGCGATGCCCTTGGTGAAGATGCGGGTCGCCTCGACACCCCATTGCGGCCGCGCCAGGGCCACCACGAAGGCAGCGAGGGCGAGCGCTCGCAGCCAAGGCAAAGCGAGGCGGAAACGAAGCCAGCCCGAACGGGGAACGCCGTCCAGAACGGCCGTGGACGAGAAGCCGACGCCGGCCCGGCCGCGCCATCGCCTGCTCAGAACGAACAGGATCGGGATTGCCGCCAGCAGAAGAAGCACCCAAGGATCGGCGAAGCGCATGGCTGGCTAAGCTTCCTCCGAGTCGGCGCTGGTATCGCGGATGAAAGCCGCCGCCGCGGCGCGAGTCTGGTCCATTTCCTCGGGCGACGGCCGCAGCCGCGCGAATTTGACGAGGTCGCAATGGCCGAGGATCGTCGTCAGGCGGCCGCCCCAGCCCTGCGACTTGGGACGGGCCGCGACCACGGCGGCTACCTCCTGGGTGGTGAGATAGGAAGCCGGGAGGTCGAAGCGACGCTCGGCGTAGTCACGAAGAATGGCGGCGATACGGATATGGAACCCCTCGATGTCGTCGGCCGAATAGGCGCCCTCCAGGCGCGCCAGAGCCGACAGCGCCGAGACCTCGGCCGGTTCGTCCGACGCCCTGTCTTCCAGCGGCCGTCGCCGCGACAGCCTGCGGACAATATAGGCGAGGACGGCGAGGGCGAGGGCGGCGCCCGCAATCCATGGCCATAGCAGCGGCCTCTCCGGTTCCGGCAGGGAGACAGGACCGAGAATGCCCCGCGGCTTGCCGATATTGGCATCGGGCGGCAGAACCGTTGTGACCTCGACCGCCAGGGGCTCGACGTCGATCCGCCGGGTCTCGATCCGATCCTGCCGGACCGCTTCCTGAAGGATCACCGTCATCGGCGGCGTCGCGAGCGTGCCGACTTCCAGCGGCGCCAGCAGATATGTCCGCATCCACCGCCGCCGGTCGGCATCGATGGTCACCGGACCTATGGCGTCGCGGCTCTCGACGTCGAACGAGCCCGCCTCGCCGTTCAGCTTGGGCAGGGTGACCAGTGACCCCGCCGGCCCCTCGACGATAAGGGTGACTTCCAGCAATTCGGCGATACCGATCGTTCCGTGCTCCGCTTCCAGTACGATGGTCGCATCGCCCAGCGTCGTTTCCGATCGCACCCGGTCGTCGCCGGCAGCCGGGGTGAGCAGGTCGCCACGATCGCCCTGATAGCCGATAACCACATAAAGCGCTGCGGCCACGGCAATGGCGGCGACCGCTGCGGCCGAGGACCACCACCAGAAGCGTGAGGGACGATCCATCGCGGTCACCGACGCCATGGCTAGCGGCCCTGCGCCAACCGACGCTCACGGTTGCGGAAGAACCGCAGCAGCGGGCCGAAATAGGGCTGATCGGTCCGGATATCGACCGTATCGAGACCGATACTGCGGAAGAACTGACGCCGTCGTGTGTCGGTCTGTTCGCGTTGTCCGCGATACCAGTCCCGAACCTCCCGGCTGTCGGTATCGACCAGGACCAGTTCGCCCGTCTCGAGATCCTCGAGCCACACCAGGCCGACCTGCGGCAGAGCATCCTCGCGGGGATCGATCAGGCAGATGGGGACGATGTCATGGCGCTGATGGGCGACCCGCACCGACTTCTCGTAGCCCGTGCCCAGAAAATCCGAGATCAGGAAGCCGACCGACCGCCGGTGCGTCGTCGAACAGAGATAGTCGAGCGCCCGGCCGATGTCCGTGCCGGTTCCCTCCGGGTCCGCGTAAAGGATCTCGCGGATCAGGCGCAGGACCTTGTTGCGGCCCTTCTGCGGGGGCACGAACTTCTCGATCCGGTCGGAGAACAGGATCAGCCCCACCTTGTCGTTGTTGTTGATCGCCGACATTGCGAGCACGGCAGCGATCTCCGCCGCGATCTCGCCCTTCGAGCGGTCGGCGCTGCCGAAGGCGCCGGACGCGCTGATGTCGACCAGCAGCATGACGGTGAGCTCACGCTCCTCGACATGCTTCTTGACGTAAGGGTGACCCAGCCGCGCGGTGACGTTCCAGTCGATGGTGCGGATGTCGTCGCCGGGCACGTATTCGCGAACCTCGGCGAACTCCATGCCGCGGCCCTTGAACACGCTGTGGTACTCGCCGGCGAAGATACCGTCGACCAGCCGTCGTGTGCGGATCTGGACCCGCTTGACCTGCCGTAATACGTCCGGGGAAAGCATGTGAGGCGGTGCGTCGGTCCTCAGGGCACCGGCAGATGGTCGAAGACGCGGGCGATCAGATCCTCGGCTTGAAGCTCGGCGGCCTCGGCTTCGTAGCTCGTCAGCACCCGGTGGCGGAGAACGTCCGTGCCGATCGACTTCACGTCCTGCGGCGTGACGTAGCCCCGGCCGGAGACGAAGGCGTAGGCTTTCGCCGCCAGCGCCAGGTGGATCGTCGCCCGCGGCGAAGCGCCGAAGTCGAAATAGGCGGAAAGATCGCCCAGGCCGTAGGTCTCGGGATCGCGGGTGGCGCAGATCACGTCGACGATGTAGCGCTTGATCTTGGGGTCGAGATAGATGCTGTCGACGATGTTGCGGGTGCTCAGGATCTCTTCGGTCGTGACCACCGCCTTGATATCCGAGGTCGGCGCCGTCTTGGCCATACGGTCGAGAATTTCCAGTTCTTCGTCCCGCGTCGGGTAGGACACCTTGAGCTTCAGCATGAAGCGGTCGGTCTGCGCTTCGGGAAGCGGATAGGTACCTTCCTGCTCCAGCGGGTTCTGCGTCGCCAGCACCAGGAAGGGCTGCGGCAGCGGAAAGCTCTCGTCGCCGATGGTCACCTGGCCTTCCTGCATCGCTTCCAGCAGGGCGCTCTGTACCTTCGCAGGGGCGCGGTTGATCTCGTCCGCCAGAACCAGATTGGCGAACACCGGCCCCTTGCGGACCCGGAACTCGCCCGACTGCGGTTGATAGATCAAAGTCCCGATCAAGTCGGCCGGCAGCAGGTCCGGTGTGAACTGGACGCGCTGATAGTCGGCGTCGAGCGACTGGGCGAGAGCCGTGACGGCGCGAGTCTTGGCGAGCCCGGGAACACCTTCCAGAAGCACATGGCCGTTGGCGAGCAGGCCGACCAGCAGGCGCTCGAGCATGTAGCGCTGGCCGACGATAACGGTCTCCATCGCCTTCAAGACGTCTTCGACGAACCGGCTCTCTTTCTCGACCAGAGCGTTTACTTCCCGGACTTCCAACGACATTTGCATGTTTTCCAGCATTCGACGGGTCCACGTTCGCCGGCATCGCCGACGGGGACGCCACTCTACAGGATTAGGCGGGAGCGTCGATCCCGCAAAGTTCCCTTTCCTTGGTCCATTTTTTGCCGCAATTGCCGCCTACCGTACCGGCATGACCAAGAGAATCCACCAGCGACCGGACACCGTGGGCAGCGGCAAGTCGCGCAAATGCCTAAAATGTGGCAAGGCCTTCCCCTCGGAGGGCATCCACAATCGCATCTGCGCGAAGTGCAAGACCAGCCCCGACTTCCGCAGCGCTGTCGACACCGCAACCTATTACCGAGGCCGCGGAACCGGCTGAACCCGCCCGCCAGAGGCAGGGAGGAAGCAAGGCGATTCCGTAGGCAGCGCCTCTGCGGGCTGATAGGGTAGCCCCTCTCAGCCTTGATCCAGTGGGCCATGCGTATCGCCCTGCTTGATTCCGGACTTCGCGACGAATCGGGTCACCACGCGAACTTCGCCCGCTTGATCGCGGCGGAAACCGCGCGTCGCGGCTGGGTGCTCGACGTCGCTGCCAACAAGGCGGTGTCGCCCGCCTTGCAGAAGGCGCTGGGCGCGCGGCCCCATTTTTCGGCCAGCCCCTATGATCGCGCGTTCGCCGACCCGATCTGCGGCGATATCGAAACCTTCATCGGACTGAACGGCCTCTACCGGCGCGAGATCGACGCCGCCGGCGCAGTGGAAGCCGACCTGGTTCTCATTCCCACCATCACTCATAACCAGCTCTACGGCCTCGCCCAGTGGCTGCAGATGGCGGCGCGGCGGGCGAAGGTCGCCTGCGCGGTCATGCTGATGTTCCCGCCGGGCTGGGAGCCCGTGGCGACGCGCCTCGGCATCGATACGGCCCTCTACCGGTTCGGCTTGAAGCAGTTCCGGGGCCTTGGCCCCGACCGGCTGTTTCTCCACGCCGAGACGGGGCCGATCGCCCGCACCTTCACCCGTCTCGCCGACCGCGAGGTGGCCGTGGTGCCCTGGCCGGCGGCAGAGGACGCCCGGACGGCCGCGTCATCGGCCCATGCGCCCTTCGCCGGCAAGGCACCGACCATCGGCTATTTCGGCTACGGCAAGGCCGAACGGGGGATCTTTCTGCTGCCCGAAATCATCGCGTCCGTCGCGGAAGCACGGCCCGACGCGCGCTTCGTCGTCCAGATCAACAGCTTTCTTCCGTCCGAGACAGCGGGTGTGGCCGATGCCTTGCGGCCCTTCGGAGAGCGGGCGGCGATCATCGAGGGTGCCTTGGCGCGGGACCGGCTGATGGCGTTGATGGCCGAATGCGACGTCGTACTGATGCCGTACGATCCGGAGCCCTACAGAGAACGGGGTTCCGGCCTGTTTGGCGAAGCCATCATGCTGGGACGGACGGTCGTGGTTCCCAATGGGACGTGGATGGCGGAGGAGCTGGCAGCGAACGGTCTTCCGGGTGCCGCATTCGACCGGTTCGAGGCAACGTCGGTTGCCGCAGCGGTGTTCGAACTGCTTGCAGGCGGCAAGAAGCTCGTCGCCGAGAGCGAGAAAGCCGTCGCGGCCTGGGTAGGCGCGCGAACCGCCCGCACCTATCTCGATGCCGTCGCGGCATCGCTGGGACGCGGGGGCGAAACGACCGAGTCATGACAACCGCCCGCGTCTCGGCGGGGAAAGGATATCTTTCGATGGATACCTGGAAGTATTTCGCCCTAGTCGCGGTGACGACGTTCGCCGTCTATACTGTGCTCCAGGCCGGCAACGTCGCCGAAAGCGAAGTGAACGGTCCCTATCGGATCGCAGCGCAGGGCAACGGCACCAGCGTGTGGGAGGTCAATACCGAAACCGGCGCAGTTCGTCTGTGCCTCGTGCCGGGCAGCTGGCCGGGACCGGCCGACTGCGGGCCATGGAGCAGCGCGCCCTGATCGTCTGTATGTATCGTCCGGGCGAGAGGCCTGCCCCGAGCGCCAGCCGGGCTCGGCAGGCAGGCGCGTTTGACGCACCTGATCTACGCTCGGCTCCGCGGACCGTTTCGGAAGAGTATTAGAATGGAGATCACCTACGAGCTGCACGCCTATTCGAACGACCGCTGGAGCATCATTCACAAATATCCCGGCAGCGAACAGGAACGTGCGATCGAGCACGCCAAGCAGCTCTACCGTGAGCCTCATGTTTCCAACGTCAAGGTGGTGAAGGAGAGCTACGACCCTCACACCAACCAGTCGACCGATTTCGTCGTCTTCGATACCAGCAAACCCGAGCGCGCTTCGGGTCCCTCGCGGCCGGCGGCCACGTCACCGGCAGCAGGCAAGCCCGACACCAAGACATCGTCCGGCTCGGCGCCTGCGTCCGCCCGGTCCGCCGCCAAGAAGGGCCCCAAGACCATCTCCCTCACCTGGGCGATCATTTTGCTGATCGTGGCCATCGCCGCCGCCGCGATACTGTTCGTCGCGCTCGACGTGCTCGATCGTTCCCTTCACACGCTCTAGAAGCGATGGCAGCCGCCGAGAACCTGCGGGTGGCGGTGATCACGCCTTACTACCGCTTCGAAAGGGATTGGCTCGAGACCTGTTATGAGAGCGTCCGGGCCCAGACCCATCCCTGCACCCATATTTTCGTCGCAGACGGGGTTCCGTCGGATGCGGTCGCCGCACTCGACGTCCAGCACATCGTTCTGCCGGTCCGTCATGCCGACTGGGGGGATACGCCACGCGCCATCGGTTCGGTGTCGGCGGTCAGCCAGGGTTTCGATGCGATCTGCTATCTCGACGTCGACAATTGGTACGAACCGGAGCACGTCGAATCACTCACCGACCTCGCCCGCGAGACGGGGGCCGCGGTCTGCTCGTCCGGCCGCCGGCTCTACCGCGCCGACGGCAGCCTGCTCGGCGACTGCATCGAGGTCGACGGCGAAACCTTCGTCGACACCAACTGCTACTACATGACCCGCAAGGCCTATCCGATTCTGCACGCCTGGTATCTGATGCCGCCGCAGTATCACGCTGCCGGAGACCGGGTGGTGCTGGAAGCGATCAAGCGGCGGAAGCTGGCGCGGTCCCATACCGGGCGTGCCACGGTCGCTTATAGGACCACCTATGCCCATCATTATCAGCAATTCGGCGAAACCCCGCCCGCCGACGCCAAGACGAAGCCGACGATCGTGCCCTAGACACCCGATCGGGCGAGTCGAGCGCGAAGTCTCGTTCTCCGTCGCGTGTCGTGCGCCTCGATCTTCTATTGAAGCGCCTCAGCCCTCGACTTGACAGGACTGTGCCACGGGGGGACGATACTCGTGACAGTATGTCCTCGATGGTAGAGAACTGCCATGTTGACGGTGAATCCGATCATTCCGCTGTCGGCTTCGACGCGGGAGTACATTAATAGCCTGCTTTCGGGCGGCAGCAGCAGCAACGACGGGGCGTCATTCCTGGCGGCCAGTCCGCTTGCGGCCGTCATTGATGCGTTCAACGCTCAGCGCGCTGCGGATTCGGACGGTTCCGACGATTCGACCGAAGCGCCGACCTTCAATTCGATCACGGGAACGACGTCGACGTTGGACGTCACCGATCGCACCGGCGCGTCTTCCGCGACGCCCAGTGCTTCGGCGCTCAGCGGCTTCGCTGAACTGTTCGGCACCAACGAGCTGCTGCATTCGGCGCTGTTCGTCGATATTCGGGCGGGGACGCTGACCGATGCCAATGCCGGCACGGCGATCACCGCGCCGGTCGATCCGGGGCTGCCGGAAGACGATCCGGACCAGGTCCGCTACGAGATCGCGCTCGCCGAGTACGAGGCCGACCTCGACCGCCAGGATGCGGCGGTCGACGCGATCAAGAGCCGCTTCGGCGATACCCAAGGGCTCCTGGGCCTCGACCTCAACGGCAATGGCTTCATCGACGACGAGACCGAGCTGTTCGGGACCTCGGACGGGACCTTCGCCGGCGCGGTCGGCACGGATACGGCATCGGCACCGGGATTCAATGTCGTCGATCTGAGCACGCGATTCAGCGCGGGCGATACGCTTGCCTTCACGGTCGGCGCTTCGAGCTTCGTGGCGACGTCGAGCGACGGCGACCTCGATACCTTCGCCGCCGAGATCGAAGCGGCCTCCGGCGGCACGGCGACCGTTCAGCGGGTGGACGCGACGAATACGCCTAACGTGGCCGGCACCTTTCTGCGCATCACTGCGGTCGACGCCGCCGATGCCGTGACTGGCACGCTGTTGACCGACTTGGATGGCGCACCTGCGGCTACGACCATCGGCACGGATACGGCGGCGGCGGCCGGTTCCAGCTTCGTCGATGTGTCGGGGGTCGGGCCGGGAGACACGGTCGATTTCACCGTCGGCGCCAGCAGCTTTCAGGCGACTGCCGCCAATGCCAATGTGGACAACCTCGTCACGGCAATCGAGACGGCCTCGGGCGGAACCGCCACCGCCCTGCGGGTGGACGCCACCGATACACCGGACGCGGCAGGGAATTTCATCCGAATCACGGCTGTCGACGTCACCGAATCGGTGACCGGCGTTGCCTTCACGCCGCTCCTTGGTTCGCCGGTCGCCGGTACCGACACGCCGGCGGCGGCGGGCTTCACCTTCGTCGATCTCAGCAGCGGTTTCAGTGCCGGCGATACGCTGGACTTCAGCGTCGATGGCACCCCCTTTCAGGCCACCTCGAGCGACGGCGACCTGGATACTTTCGTCGCCGAGATCGCAGCGGCGGCGGGCGGGACCGCGACCGCGCAGCGTGTGGACGCCACCAATACACCCGATGCGGCGGGGACCTTCGTCCGCATCACCGCGGCGACGCTGGGGCAGGATGTGACGGGGGCGACCTTCAGTGACCTGTTCACGCGGGCCGGGGCGGTGACGGGACAGACCGCCAGTACCGGTTTCGTCGACGTCAGTTCCGGCTTCAGCGCCGGGGATACGCTGGCGTTCGATGTTGCCGGGGCCCGGTTCACCGCGACCTCAAGCGATGGTGACCTCGACACCTTCGTCGGCGAAATCGCCACCGCATCCGGCGGTGCGGTGACCGCCCAGCGGGTGGACGCCACCGACACACCCAGCGCCTCAGGGACTTTCCTTCGGCTGACGGCGACCAGCTTCGGCCAGGACATCGAGAACGTGACCTTTACCGACGTGAACGGCACCGGCACGTTCGGCAGCATCAACTTGAGCCCGTTCTTCGACCCTGACGGTCCCACCTATATCGGTGGCGACTTCGCCGGCACCGCCTATGACGGCGACTTCTTCTCCGGCGACTACGTGACCGAGTTCGCCAAGGCCGGCGGCGATGCGACGGCGGAGGCGGCTTTCCTGGCGAACCTCTATGTCCTCACCACCAGCGGCGTGTCGCGAAGCGTGACGCAAGGCTTTAGCGATCTGATCGACGGGGCGCCCACGGTGGCGACCACCGTATTCACGGCCGGCACCAGTGCCGCCGACCCCTTCCGCCTGGGCGTCAACGTCGATATCTACACTTAGAGGGCCCGAAGCACCGAGAAGGCG
>MDTD01128061.1_pt1 | contig 62194 bp, 47 predicted proteins | sample 811221 | NCBI WGS metagenome assembly MDTD01 (sample SAMN05326646, study PRJNA326480) | marine metagenome | isolation source: seawater | place: Pacific Ocean: South West | collected 2011
CCCTCTCTAACCCCGCCAGTCATCAAGCCCAAGTGAGTCATTCCTTTAACATCAGTATTGCCAATGTGAACGACGCTCCACACGTGAGAGGGCAAGGGCTGCGGGACCGATGCGTCATGCGTGGCGGTCCAGGCTTTAATTTCGAGGTGACCGCGGGGGGTGGTAGCGCACCATTTGGTGACATCGACTTCGCAGTAGACCCCAATGAAGCATTAACGTTCACGAAAACCGAAGGGAATGCATGGCCATCTTGGATAGATTTGGACACCGAAGCCAGTTTAATTCATAGCGATGGTGTTCCCATGGAATCAGAGCTCATGTCGTATAGCATTTCGGTCACCGCCACAGACCAAGGTGGCTTATCGGTGGATGATAGCTTTGAGCTCACCGTGATTGAATACAACGAGTTTGCTGAAACCGAAGAGCCGTCAGAGCCCATTCCCGATCAACAGGCCACCGAAGATGTACACTTTGAATATACGATTCCGAGTAGCACGTTCGCCAACGCCCAAAACCAGGCATGGCTTTCGTACAGTGCGGAGCGCGTTAATGATGACAGTTCCACTTCTCCCATTCATTATACTTGGCTGAGCTTTGATCCAGGCCAGCAGAAATTCTCGGGGACACCCCAAAACGTCCATGTTGGGGATTGGACCATCCGGGTAACAGCTAGTGATTGTTCTGGGTCTGAAATTGTTGACGAGTTTCTCATCAATGTGGCCAATGTAAACGATCCGCCAACCGTTGGCGGCGGCGGTGGTGGCAACAACACCAGCGGTCCACCTGTTTTGGCTGACCAGTATGCAGAAGCGTTAGAGGCGTACAGTTATAATGTGAGCAATGTATTCTCAGACCCTGATGCGGGGGACACACTCACTTTGAGCGCCAGTGCCGATGCAAGTAGCACATGGCCATCGTGGCTCTTGTTCAACCAAGAAACCCAAACTTTTAGCAGTGACGGATTGGTTCCTGAAGAGGATTTACACAGTACCTATCTGTTGATGGTGACAGCAGAGGACGCGGATGGGGAGACGGCATCAGCCTCTTTCACGCTCACGGTCATCGTTCATAACGACCCGCCCTTTGTTCTGAATGCGATGGAAAATCAGACCGCCATTGAAGATGCCACATTCAGCTTAATCCTTCCTGCAGACGGTGATCCGGCAGCCATTTTCGGTGACCCAGATTTGGCAACCCAACCCCTAGAGGGGCTGACCTACCAAGTAGCGGCTTATCAGAACACGTATCCAGAAGGATGGAAACCACTTTCCGCTTATCCTGGTTGGTTAACCTTTGATCCATCAACCCGCACTTTTTCAGGCACCCCTGATAACAGCCACGCCAATAAAACCTATAGCCTAAAAATTACAGCCAGAGATTTTCGCAACGAAACCGCAGAAGAAACATTTTCTCTATTTGTAGAAAACACCAATGACAGCCCGCAAGTGGGTGCGGACCTTCCCGATTTGTATACGGTGGAGGGCGATGATTTCACGTACGTATTGTCCGCCAGTACCTTTTCCGATCCAGATCCTGGTGAAAGTTTTCAAACGCTCGATATTTCGGCGGAAATGTTTAATGGCGATCCTTTGCCTTGGTGGTTGCGTTTTGAAGACCGTGCCTTCGAAATCACGGGTACAGACATGCAAGATGAGAACACCGTGGGCGTATGGCCCATTCGCATCACAGCCAAAGACGTGGAAGATGTGGAAGTCTTCACATTTGTGACTTTGTTTGTGACCAGTGAAAATGATGCGCCTGAATTGGTGAACCCCATTCCTGACCAAGACGTGGATCAGGATAACACCATCACTTTCACGTTTGCGGCTGATACCTTTGCCCCTTACAACCCAGACCAAGATGTTCTGGTCTACGAGGCCAGCCTTTCAGACGGCACACCATTGCCGGACTGGTTAGCCTTTGATGGTGATGAACGGTCATTTACAGGAACACCTGGCGCTTCGGATGTTGATATTTGGAACATCAAAGTCCGTGCAGAAGATGCTGGGGCTGACGGTGACTTGAGCACTGTTGAAGACAACGGTGGTTTCGCTGAGGATTATTTTACCATCACCGTCAACAACATTAATGATGCGCCCGAAACTATTGGCGTGCTCGATGCGCAGGTGGTATTTGAAGATCAAGATCCAGAATATCTTCTCGCCTTTGATGCAGATGAGCTGTTCTACGATATCGACGGTGACCTTCTGACACTTAGCATCGCACTGGCCGACGGGTCAGCTGCACCTTCCTGGCTTCAATACAACGACGCAACTTTGTGGGGAACCCCATCCAACAGTGATGTCGGTGAATTCAATCTTAGGATTACAGCCGAGGACCCCTTTGGAGAAACGACATTCTTGGATGTGGGTTTTGAGGTGGAAAACACCAATGATGCACCGGTGTTGTGGCCCATTGACGATGTAGTTTTGGCTGCAAGTGGCTCTTCCACACTTCCCGTTTCTTTTTCCGATGTGGACATCGGAGATACCCATGTTATCGAGGCATTTGTCTCAGGGGATGCAGGTGCTGGAGAAATAGAACTTGAAATGGTGCAGAACGGCAATGGCAGCTGGTCATTGAACCTCACAGCGTTGGATGGCTATTTGGGCGAGTTCAATGTAACGGTTCGGATTACCGATGATGGCTTCCCTGTTATGCAAGATGAGGTTACTTTTAATGTAGCGGTGGAAGAAGAAAGTATCGATGGGCCAGATGCTGGAGAAGGTGATTCCGCTGCTGCACAGGACGCTGGGGCGAGCCAAGCGCACAACGAAAGCCAAGATGGTGGCAGTAGTGGTCAAGTTTCAGACAACGAAGATGCTGGGAACACCGGACAGCCCACCTTTTCTGAGGATGCTGGCAGCAGTTCGGCTTCGACAGACGATCAAGATGGTGGCAGTGACGAACAGCCTACATACACCGAAGATGCTGGCAGCGGTGAACAACCCGGGGACTTTGAGGATGCTGGTCAAAGTGGGCTATCCAGCGATGCCACCGATGCAGGTGATATGGAACCGATTGACGGTGAAGACGCGGGGACCTTGGTCTACGTGGATTGTTCTGGCCAAGAATGGGGCAGCGCTTATTTCGATGCCTGCGGTGATTGTGTGGGTGGCCAGACGGGCTTAGAGGCTTGTGTCTCGTCCGTGGACGCTGGCACCGAAAACGAATCAACCGCAGGGGATGCCGGCAGTGGTGAGCCTGCAACTGACAGTGGGGATGCGGGTGCAGACTCACTGGTTGATGCTGAAGATGCTGGCCAAATACACGCCGCGGACGCTCACGATGCAGGCGTCGGAACGTCTGTGGAGCCCACCGATGCAGGCGTCGGGGCGTCTATAGAACCCACCGATGCCGGCGGTACTGTGACCGTTGAAGAGCCAGAGGATGCCGGCTTAGAGCCAGGTGTTTCGGGCGATGGTGGTATGACAAGTGAAGACCCCTGTGAGGACTACGAGTGTGAACCAGGTTACGAATGTATTGTCGAATGGTTTATCTGCGAAGGGGAAACGGTTGATGCTGGCGAGCAATGTTTGGAATACCAAGTGGTTTGCCTGGAGATCATGGATGGTGGTCCTCTAACGATAGATGCAGGTATGTCTGCGGGCGGGATTGACGCAGGCTCTTCCGAAGAAATTGAAATGCCCGACAGTGGATCGACGGTTGACGCGCAAGCGCCCGATGCGGGGGACGGCATGCCAAGCGTGTCATTGCCGCCTGCCGAACCGAGCCTTCCAGGCCCGCCCAAAGAAGGATGCAGCTGTAAAGAAAGCGATGCTGATCCGAGCCTTTTGGCAGGGCTCCTGCTCTTCCTGATAGGTGGACGAGGCTTGCGGCGCCGGCGAAAGCCAAAGAGGTGATGAATTTGATTCCCTCATGGGGTATCTCAATGCCCTGCACAAGAATTGGGTGTCGCCCTAAGTCTCTGAAAAGAATGTTTTTTTAGGCTGGCAATGTGGGGCTGTGCGCCCCCTCACTATCTTGCGACGTAATATGTGACCCAGCTCATGGCCTTTGGTCCGGTCCAATTAGCGGCTGCGCTACGGCTTGTGCTAGAATTCTCAGGTTACAGAACCGCTCGCTCGGCATGAATTTGGGTTTCATCCGGGCAAGCTCCTGGAGGCTGCCATGGGTTTTCGTCGGGTTGTATTGGCCTTTTTTCTGTTGTGTTTTGCCAGTGAACTGAGGGCCAACAACGCGCCCGTGGCATTGCCAGATGCTTACACGTATAACGAAGGTACGATCAATAATGAGGATGCCTCTACAGGCGTACTTAACAATGACACTGATGCCGATAATGATGGTCTGAGTGCATTACTCATTGATGATGTGATGAGTGGGACCTTAACCCTCAATGGGGATGGCTCATTTGAGTATGAGCATGACGGATCATTAACGCTCAGTGACAGCTTTTCTTATGTTGCCTTCGATGGGACAGACTCTTCCAGTATCGTAACCGTTACGATCACTATCGCCAACGCTGCACCCACCATTGATCAGCCCGTGATTACACCGAGTATCCCCACCCTGATAGATGACCTATCGGCCACTGCAAATAATCTTGCCGATACCGATGGAGACCCGGTAACGGCCAACTACGATTGGCGCATTGCCGGCAATTCGGTGGCATTATTAAACCTCAGCTTTGATACCTACGAAGATGCACTCGCCGCTGGCGCCGTACGCGATTATTCCACGAACTTGAACCATGGCACCTTGGGTGGCAAACACAATATTACGGATGGTGCTTCGGATGAGGCGCCCTCTTGGATCGCCGATGGCATTTCGGGTGGGGCCTATGAATTCGATGGTGACCGTATCAATATCGAAAACGATCTGGGCGACCCGGACGCCATGACATTGGCTCTTTGGGTACGCGTGGACTCACTTACAGGCAGTACCCAAGAGGTTTTGGACGCCAGAAAAGGTGGCAATTGGTGGTTGAGACAAAATCATATCTCCGGGGTTTGTTCTGACACTAACGGTAACCTCTGTTTTAATAATTTGGTGCAAATTAACTCGGGGGCGATGGTTGCCGCGGCCGGAAATGGAACAGGCAGTAACACTTGGTTTCACGTGGTGGTAACGGCAAATTCAAGTGAAACACGAATTTATCTCAACGGGACTTTAGAGGATACCGGAGATTCGTTTGATCCGGACATCGGTGAAAACCTTTCCATCGGTGCTCAATTTTTTACCGACGATTCCGCATTGACCGGTGCGATCGATGAGGTCAGAATTTACGGACGGACGCTTTCTGCTGGGCAAATTGTGGCCATGTATAACTCAGGGAACCCCACCCATCATCAGGTCCTGGCCTCTGAAACCGCTGATGGTGAAGAGTACACGGTGGCCGTGACGCCCAATGACCAAAAAGAAGATGGGACCACCCAGGTTTCTAACAGTGTTCTGGTCCAAAATGCACCGCCGTCTTGTTTGGACACCTTTGTGACCATCGATGAAGATGTCAGTTACGCTTTTGGTGTTGACGACTTCCCATACGAAGATGCCGAAGGGGAACCTTTGGTCAAGATTCAAATCACATCTTTAGAAACGGCGGGAAGGCTCACCAATGATGGTTCGGACATCGTGGCAAACGAAGAAGTATTGACTGCCAATTTACCGAATCTTCTTTTCGAGCCAGTGGCCAATGCCTTTGGAACACCCTACGCCACCTTTGCCTACAAAGTGAACGATGGCTCTGAATATTCAACGGCTGCTTGCACGGTGACCATCAATGTGAACTCTGTCAATGATCTGCCAACTTCAGATGACCCTTTGCTGGTGACCAACCCGGTTACGGATTCCACCACCACTGCAGACCTCATCGTGGTGTCCCAAAACTTAGGTGATGTGGATGGTGATACTGTAACATCCGTGATGGACTGGCGCGCCGATGGTACCTCATTGGCCATCCTGAACATGCCTTTTCAAAATTTTTCTGGAACGGACGATGGCGCAGTTCACGATTATACGACCCTGAGCAATCATGGCTCTTTGATGGAAGGGGCCACTTGGACGGCCAACGGGAAAGTAGGTGGTGCGATTTCGTTTGATGGGGTGAACGATTACGTGAACATCGCAAACGATTTGGGGGACCCCACCGCATTGACCATTTCCATGTGGGCCAAAACATCCGATCTCACTGGCACCAGCCAATATCTTCTTGATGCGCGCACTGAAGGCAACTGGTGGTTCATTCAAGATATCGATACGACGCATTATTCTGAACCTGCGAACCGCTGCGATCATGTAGGTAATATTTGTTTCAATGGCTTGGTGCAAATCGATGCTTCGGATTTATCCACAGATACTTGGATGCATGTGGTGGTCACCGTGGATGGCACCCAATCAAAAATCTATCTCGATGGAAACCTAAAGGATGTTGGCGGGGGTAAATCTTTATACACGGGTGCAGGACTCCGTATTGGTGCGCGGTTTGAAGGGGTGCTTAGGGCTTGGGACGGCCTCATTGACGAGGTGTTAATTTTTGACACCGTACTTTCAAGTGCCCAAGTAGGTGCACTCTATAATTCGGGTAACTCCAGTTATGCAATCATCGAGTCCGACGAAACTTCCAAGAACGTTACTTATACGGCGGCGGTGACCCCGACCGACGGATATGAGAACGGAACCACGCGCAGCGCGCAAATTACCATTGAGAACACGTTGCCCGTGTGTGCATCGGCCAGTGTTGAAATCACCGAAGACTTTTCTTATATCTTGTCCGCCACCGAGCTCGGTTATGCCGACGGTGATGCCGACGATTTAGGGAAATTTGTACTGATCACCGCCCCTACATCCGGAAGTGTGAAAGTGGGTGGAACCACGCTTGAAGAGAATGATGAGATCACTGGCGACGATTTAAATAACCTAATTTTTCAGCCAGGCGCTAATGAATTTGGCAGTCCTTACGCCTCATTTGAATTCAAGGTTGGCGATGGTCAAAATGAATCAGAAACGTCTTGTACGATCTCGTTTGACGTAACCCCGGTCAATGATTTGCCGAGCATCACCGTCACCCAAGATCCTTTTGAATTTGATGAAGACACCATTTTGTCGAACGAAGTGGTGGTTGTGGATGATGATGCTGATGTATTAACCTTTACCCTCCAAACGGATGGCACCAAGGGAAGCGTCAATCTGGATGCTTCCACAGGCGATTTTACCTACACCCCCCAAGAACATGCCAATGGAAATGACAGCTTTACCGTTTCGGTGTCTGATGGTGTGGGGGCGCCGGTTATTCAAACCTACAATATCTTCATGACGCCCGTGAATGATGTCCCAGTCATTACGCCAGCAACCGCCCCCTACGAAACCTTGGAAGACGAATCTTTTGAGGGTGAAGTGGTGGCCAGTGACGCTGATGGCCAAACGTTGACCTATTCTGTTCATACGGCCGGTGAAAAAGGAATGGTTGTGTTTGCAGACCCTCATGCAGGCGGTTTTACTTATTCGCCCACGGCGCATGCATTTGGGGCTGACGTTTTTACCATAGCGGTCAGTGATGGAGAGGCAGAGCCGGTATTACAAGAATACCAAGTGAATATTGCCGAAGTGAACGATGCGCCTGAATTAGACAACGAACCCCCTCATTATGAAGTCAACGAAGATAATACTTTGTCTGGCATCATCAACGCCGTTGATGTGGACATGGATGACTTAACCTTCACCGTTATCACCGACACAACAGAAGGGCAGTTGACGATTACCAATGCATCGCAAGGGACGTTTCTTTATGAACCCGCGGAGAACTTTTTTGGGTTTGACGCCTTTGAAATTTCAGTGACTGATGGGCGAGGCGGCGAGGATACGGGTATCTTTGCAATCACGGTACAGTCCGTCAATGATGACCCCGTTTTTGCGCCAGCGCCTTCTGCGGAGAACCCACACGTCTTTTTAGAAGACAACTCTTTTTCGGGCCAGGTGGTCGCCACCGACTTGCCCAATGAAAACCAAACCTTGACTTACGGGGTGGCTTCCCATGGCTCGAAAGGGACCGTCACCGAAATTAATTCTGAAACGGGTGCTTTCACTTTTGTACCGCATCAACATCACAACCATTACAACCAAGCCCCCACGCCCATTGTGCTTTCTGTGACTGATGGTGCAGCGACGGTGACCACCAACTACTTTATTTCGATTACACCGGTGAATGATGTGCCTGAGCCCGAGCATGTGACCACCACAGGCCCTGAAGGCTGCACCCCTGGTCAATGCAGCTACATTACATTTACGATGGTGGCCTACGATGTGGAACCCATTTTTGATTGGGATACCATCACCACGGACAATTTTACCTTTACCCTATTGAGTACGCCGGTGGGGCTCACGATGGATGATCTGGACATTCTCCCTGTGACCTACAGCAGTGGGAAGTTCAGACAACAAGTGGGCTACTGGCACGACGGCAATGAAACTCGCACCGATACGCTGACCTATACGGCAGATGATGGTGAGGATGTATCAGAGCCAGCGACCATTACCATCAATATCACCGATATTAACGACCCTCCTTATATTGCTGATGAGAGTGTGAACGTTTCGATTCACGAAGATAACGGGGAACAAAACCTGGTTAACCCAGACACTGGGGCACAAGACCCTGCCCCTATGGCTTTCGCCCTGACGCTCACAGTCACAGACGTGGACACTGAAAACATGGAATGGACCATTTTGTCCAATGGGCAAAACGGTACCGCAAGTATTGCTAATTCGGCGGGTGTGGGGAATCCACTGGCAGAAGGGAATCAGGTAGAAATCAACTATGTACCCAACGCCGATTTTCCTTACGCGGATGACAGTGGGAGTGATTCTTTTGTGGTTCAAGTGGAAGATAAAAACGCACCAGAAGAAGGTGTGACCGATCGAACCGATACCATTCAGGTCAATGTTGCCGTCCAACAAATCGATGACCGACCACGCATAACCCCCTCTTTAGTAACAGTTGACGAAGACGATGTTTTTGACGGCCAAGTGGATGCTCTGGATGTAGAGAATGAAGAGTTCGAATATTCTGTGGCTACCGAGGCCTCGAAAGGGCAAGTTCACGTACATTCGATAACAGGGGAACTCATTTATACCCCAGATCCAGACGTAAATGGTGAAGATTCATTCGATATCAAAGTAAAAGAAACCAGTGGCAACGAATTGGCAACCATTGAAACCTTTATTGTGGCCATCACGCCCATCAATGATGCACCAGTTGCGGTGGATTTAGAGGAATCAGGGCAGGGCGAAGAAGGGGGGACCGTTACGGTCACCCTAACGGGTACCGACTTAGAAAATGATGCTGATGATGTGGCGGGTACCACTTTTACCATTGATACAGGTCCCTCTTTGGCCGTAGGTTCGGTGTCCATTGGGGACACCAGTTATGATGAGGCAACAGGCCGGTTCCAAGCCACCGCATCCTACACCCACAATGGTGAAGAGTTATTTGTAGACAGTTTGACCTATCGTATTTTCGATGGCGAGTTGACCTCTGAAAACACCGTGACGGTGCCCATCGATATCGCCACAATGAATGATGCCCCTGCGGTGGCAAGCATTGCAGATCAAGAAGTCGTTGAAGAAATACCCTTCACCATTGAGGTACAAATCAGTGACGTGGACCTGGCTGATAGCCATAATATTGAGATCACAGCGTCTAGCAGTCCGGAAGGGTGGGTGTACGAGGGTGATGGCTTGGTTGCGCAGCGTGATGGACAGACGTACACAGTGCCTGTCACCATTACCTCTGCCCCAGATATTTTGGGCGAAGTGATCCTCACGGTGCGTGTGACGGATAATGTTTCTTCGTCTGGCGGAGACCCTGCGGAGGCCACCACAGATTTTCTTGTGACCATCGATAACACCAATGATGCCCCGGTGTTAACGGCCGCTGCACCTGAATTGGATGAAATATCCGAAGATGATGTGGACAATGAGGGCATCAACATTGCAACCTTGTTGGGTACTAATTTTTATGATGTGGATCCGCTCTCATCACCGGGTATTGCCATTTACGGCACATCTGCCTCTGCGACCGGTGCCTCATGGCAATATCGGGTTTCTGCAGAATCAGCGTGGGCAGCCATAGGTACGGTGAGTGAATCGCAAGCGCTGCTGTTGCCGGCCACGTACGATATTCGTTATTTGCCCAATGAACAGGTTGGCGAAAGCCCTTCGGCTTCATTCAGTTTTTATGGTTGGGACCAAAATGAAGGCACCGCCGGTGCGAAACAGTCAGTGGCAACCCGCGGTGAAGGGAGCCCCTTCAGTTTGGCCAGCGATACGGCGCGTGTTTCGGTCACAGACATTAATGATGCCCCCGTAAGCAATGCCGTCGGGGCAACCGCCGATGAAGGTGGAACGGTGACCGTTACCTTATCTGCTTCTGATGTGGATGTGGGTGATGCCAGTTCTTATTCGTTCACCCTTGAAACAGCGCCCACAAACCTAGAACTCAGCGATGTGAGTTTGGGAGAGGTAACCGTCAATGGAACGACCGTTGAAACGGTCGCTACTTACACACATCATGGTGGCGAACAAACCGCTGATGTCTTTACCTTCAGTGTTTCTGATGGAGAACTTAGTTCAGAGACAGGCACTGCAACTGTGACCATCATCGGCATTAATGACCCACCTGTTTTGGTCCAAAACAGTGCTTCGGTTGAAATGCACGAAGACAGTGGAGAGGACAACCCAATCAATGAGAGCACTGGCGAGCCAGAGCCCACACCAGTCCCCTTTGCTTTGACACTCGCGGTGAAAGATCCAGACAGCAGCACTGTGACCTGGACCATTAGCAGTGCTGCTTCAAACGGAATCGCCAGTATCGCCTCACCGGGTGGGAGTGGCAACCCCATGGACGAAGAAACGGGCAACCAGGTAGAAATTGCTTACGAGCCTGCAGAGAATTACCCGGGCGCCATGCTCTCTGGACCGGACAGCTTTGTGGTGACCGTGAGTGATGGTGAATACGAAGAAAGCTTGACCGTTGACGTGACCGTAAACCAAATCAACGACCTGCCAACGCTTGAAAATGAACTGGCCAACCATGAGATTTTTGCCAACGTGGCATTCAATTTCACCGTTTTGCAAGTGCCTTATCAGTCCGGATTGAATGCACCCATTTTTCAAGATGAGGAAGATGGTTTGTATCTGTCGCTCAGTGCTGCTCAGACTGACGGATCTGCACTTCCTGAATGGTTGTCTTTCGATTCAGACAGTCAAACCTTTTCAGGGACACCCTCCAATGCCGATCGCGGTGTGTACGATATTCGCGTGACGGGTACAGACAGTTTTGGGGATACCATTACCGATGATTTTAGCATTCAGGTATTACTGTCCAACGACCCACCCGAAATCCAAAACCCGATCTCTACCAAATACGGCACCCAGGACACTGCATTTGAATTGCGTTTAACCGGGAACAAACTCCCTGTTTTTGTGGATGATACAAACGAAGATGGCACTGAGAATACGGTAAGTGTGACTTGCCCCGCCTGGCTCAATTGTGATTTGCAAGCGGATGAATATGCCTTCACCGGGACGCCCGGCAATGCACAGGTGGGCACGCACACGGTGACCTTGTTGGCGACCGATCCCCATCCTGATGCTGCTACCTTGGCCAACCCCGACGCCTACGTGGAAGAAACGGCCCATGCATTCACCATCAATATTGCAAACGTGAACGACCCGCCGCAAGTGAATGGTTCGGGCCTCAGGAACCAATGCATTATGCCCCAAGGCCATGATGCGGGCTTGAACGCTTTTGAAGTTCAAATCGCGGTTGCGGGTTCGGGAACGCCTTTTATCGATGTTGATTTAAATGTAGACGCTGATGAATCAGTCACCGTGGCATTTAAGCCGGACGAAGATCGACCTGACTGGTTGGCTTTTGATTCGAGTACCAACACGCTTACAGGAAGCATCGGAGAAGATGAGCCTTTGGGCACCCACACCATTTGGATGACGGCCACTGATGCGGCGGGTGAAACGGTTGAAGACTCTTTTGAACTTACTGTGATTGAGTACAATCCTGATGCTCAAGAACTCGAAGTGGCTGCGCCCGTTGAGGACCAAACCGTGGTAGAAGATACCGCTTTTTCACTGGTGGTACCTGAATCAACCTTTGCCAACGCGTCTCGACCGGACTGGCTGAACTATACGGCAGTTGGCGTTGATGAAAATGGCGACGATGGTGAGTTACCACAGTGGCTGTCGTTTGATGGTCGCTCCCTGACCTTTGCGGGGACGCCTGGCAACGCCCATGTGGGCGAGTACACCATACGATTGCGTGGCGGCGATTGCTCAGCCATCAGTTACGTCGACGAGTTTTTGATCACGGTGGAAAATGTAAACGATGAACCCGTGGTGGATGAACCTGAACCCGATCCAGATGCACCGCCCAATACGCCACCCGAGCCTGCCATCGCCAGTCAGTTCGCGGAGATATTCGAATCGTTTGAATTCGCTGTTCCCGAAGGCACATTCACAGATCCGGACGGCAATGACAGCTTAACGTTAAGCGCTCGCAGCTTTAACGATGGGCCTTGGCCATCTTGGTTGCAATTCGATACCAACACCGAGACCTTTACCAGTGTGGCGCTTGTTCCAGAACACGAGCTGCACAACGCCTACATCGTTGAAGTGGTGGCCGAAGACGAAGAAGGGCTGACCGCTTCCACAGAGTTCACCATCACGGTGATTGAAACCAACGAGCCGCCCGAGGTTTTGAATGAAATGGGCACCCTCAACGCGGTAGAGGATGAATCATTTAGTTACGTTATTCCTACAGAGGGGGATGAAGCCATTTTCACGGATCCAGACTTCGAGACCCAACCCCTCGAAGAGCTGGATTACGAGGCGTTTGTTTCAAGCTCGGGAAGCTACGTGGCACTGGCAGAAGGCTCTGATTGGCTAACGTTCAACCGGTATACCAAGACGTTTCAGGGCAAGCCCAACAACGATCATGTGGTGGCCGGTGCGGTTCAGCTAAAATTAGTGGCCACGGACATGCGTAATGAAACGGCAGAAAGCACCTTCAGCTTATTAATTGAGAACACCAATGACGCCCCTTATTTGAACCAAGCCATCCCAAATCAATACACATTTGAAGACATTGATTTCAGTTACACCATTCCTTCGAATGTGTTTGCAGACCCCGATCCCGGCGATACCTTGATCTATGGTGAGCCTGTTTTGGCCAATGGCAGACTTTTACCAGACTGGCTGACCTTTGATTCAGGCACCGGTACATTTGAAGTGATTGGCGATATTATGGGTGATGATGCTCTGGGGGTTTGGCCCATTCTGATATCGGCATACGACAGGGAAGAGGTTGTGGTGTTCACCTTCTTTAGTTTGTTCGTCCTGAATGGAAACGATGCCCCATCATTGTCACAACCACTGGCTGATCAAAATGCAGAGCAAAATTTTGCTTTTGAATTCACCGTTCCTGAGAACACTTTTGTTCCCTACGATGAGGCCAACGATATTCTTGTTCTGTCCGCTACTGAAGTCAATGAAACAGCATTGCCTGCATGGCTGAACTTTGACACCGCCTCTCGTACTTTCTCAGGGACCCCGGGCGCTCAAGATGTTGGCGTCTGGAACATCAAAGTACGTGCCGATGATGCTGGAAGCGATGGGGATTTGTACACCACGGTAGATAATGGTGGTTTCGCCTACGACTATTTCACGATCACCGTCACCAACTTAAACGACGCCCCTGCGGTGGCCATCGTTGTGCCGAGCCAAGAAGTTCAAGAGGACCAAGAGAACTATGAATACGTTTTGCCCGACGGTGTTTTTGTGGACGTGGACAACGATCCTTTGTCCCTCACGGCTTTAGATCCAGATGGCTCATCTATCCCCGCCTGGTTACAATTTGATGCAGCCACCGGCACTTTTTCTGGGGTGCCCCAAAACGCCGATGTGGGGGCCTTTGTTGTTCGGTTGACCGCCACCGACCCCACTGATTTGACAGCATTTCAAGACATTGCTTTTGAAGTCATGAACACCAATGATGCACCAGAGCTATGGACGGTTGGCATGCAAGCGTCTGGCGTTGGTGAGCCCATCACAGTGGCAGTTAAATATACCGACCCTGATGCCCTGGACCAACACGTACTTCGGATCGCTTTTGAACCTGAAGGTGAAGGTGCCACAGATCAAATTAGTGACGAGCGTGTGACCGTTCAAATCCAAACCAACGCCAGTACCGGACAACCCGAATTGAATCTGATGCCTGCTGCGGACTATGAAGGCGAAATTCAGTTGGCCCTGACCGTAACTGATAATGGGTCACCCGCGCTCAGTGCTCAAGACGTCTTCAGCTTTGTGGTGACCAGCTCCAACCATGCCCCTGTTCTGAACCCAATTGCGCCTCAACGGCTTGGCGAAGGCACCCCTGCCGAAATTGCCATCTTTTTCTATGACGAAGACCTCCCAGATACGCACACCTTATTGGTAACCAGCCATTCCGAACATTTGTTGGTGGAAGGTGAAGATCAGGGCAGCGGTAGCGTTTTCACCATGACGCCTGCCGCCGGATTTCTTGGGGATGCGTTGGTGGATGTCAAAGTGACCGATGATGGCAACCCAACCCTGTCTTCCACTGAGACTTTTTTGGTGACGGTCGAAAATGTCAACGAAGCTCCCGTGCTGACAGCGATCGCCGATCAACAAATTGTCGAGGGTGAAAACGTATCTCTCAACGTCTATTTTAGTGACCCAGACCTTGAAGACACCCATGCAATTTCATTTACGGTGAATGAAGAAGAGGTCTCAGTTGTGGGCGAGGGGCACACCTCGGGCAGCCTGTATACTTTTATTCCGGTGGCGAACTTTGCTGGGTCCACTTCCATCGGCGTGACAGTGGAAGAAGAGGGCATTGAGGGCTTATCAGACACCATTACCTTCGACCTCACAGTGACCACTCAAAACGACCCACCAGTTTTGGCGCATTTGGGTGACCATGGCACCCCAGTGGGTCAGCCTATCGACTTGGAAGTATTTTTTGATGATCCTGACGAGCAAGACACCCACACCATCCAAGTCATCTCGAGTATGGGTTTTAATATTGTGGTGAACGAAGATGACACTGAAACCCTGGAGCCGATTCCAGACAATCGTGTTCAAATCACAGGAGATGGCAACACGTCGGGCAGTGTTTTTACGCTCAGCCCCATAGATGGTTTTGAAGGGGAAGTCCTCATTGCGGTGACCGTGACCGATGACGGGGAAGGGGACCTTTTTGATACAGAAACATTTAAGCTGTGGGTCACCAACGATAACCATGCCCCCAGCGTACAAGCAATCGGGGACCAATCCATCTTAGAGGACGAGACGCTTGCGGTAGAAATTCTATTTGACGATGCCGACGAAGAAGATGCCCATACCGTCATTGTCCGAACCGATAATGATGCTGTGAGCGTGAGTGGCAACGGTGATGAAAGTCCAGCGCAGCGACTGTTAACCCCTCAAGCTGATTATGCCGGGGAGACGGAAGTGACCGTCACGGTGAAAGACAGCAAGGGTTTTACAGGCAAAACCACTTTTGTTTTGACGGTAGAAGAGATTAACGATCCGCCCACTGCATTGGATGTGTCTGCTGATATTTACGAAGACACACCCTTGGCCGATTTCTTAACGGGTGAAGATTCAGATGGGCAAGTGACACTGTATGCCATTACTGATAATCCCTCCCATGGTGATCTAACCTTGGACGATAGTGGCACGGGACAGTTTACCTATGTGCCCAACGAAAACTATTTTGGTGAAGACAGTTTTACATTTACGGTTACCGATGATGATGGCGATGAATCAGAGCCGGGTACCGTTTTCATTTCTATACACGGTCAGAACGACGCACCGGTTGCCACAGGGTCTGCTTTAAATACCGAAGAAGACACCGGAGCCACGGGCAGTTTGTCGGCCTCCGATATCGATGGCGAGGTTACTTTTTACCAGCTTAAAACAGGCGCTTCAAATGGTACGGTCATTATGACCAACCCCATTTCCGGTGGTTTTACTTATGAACCGGCACCGGATTACAATGGGCCAGAGGCCTTCACCTTTGTGGCCTATGATGATGAAGGGCAAGAAAGTGCACCCGCGGAGTTTCTGATTACAGTATCGCCAGTGAATGACGCGCCTGTCTTCACGGAGACAACTCCTTCGGAAAGCATCCGTATTCCAAGACATGGCGATGACCTTTCATTCGTTGTTGAGGCAACGGACGTTGATGGCGATACACTGTCGTATTCCATTGCCAATATGCCAGCGGGAGCGACTTTCGATGCCAGCACGGCAACCTTTAATTACCCATCGATGTACCAAACGGTGGGGTCAAACATGTTGGCATTGAAAGCGGACGATGGGGAGTTGTCGGCCTTGCGGCCCATTTTGTTAGAAGTGTTCTGGGTGCTGATCGATGAAGACGGGGATACCCTTGATGACTACCTAGAGATGGAATTTGGGCTCGATCCTACCACGGTGGATTCTGATGGGGACGGTATTCACGATGCCACAGAGTTTGGCGATGGTGAAACACCAACTGATACCGATGGTGACGAAGTGGTGGACGCATTAGATACGGATTCGGATGGCGATGGTCTTAGCGATGCATTTGAAGCGGGTGATAATAATGTTGATACCGATCCGGTTGATACAGATGAAGACGGGGTGCCCGATTGGATCGACTTGGATTCAGATGATGATACGGTAGGTGATGCCAACGATAACTGCCATTTGATTGTGAACACCGATCAGCAAGATACCGATGACGATGGTCTCGGGGATTTGTGTGACGGGGACATGGATGGTGACGGGCTCTCCAATGAAACCGAAGAAGAGGCGGGTACGGATCCGCTCGATGATGATTCAGACAATGATGGCATCCCAGATTCAGAGGAATGGGGTTGTGATGAAGAAGCGCTGGTGAATGCCGATGCAGGAACCTGCGAGCCGCTGGACAGCGATAATGATGGGATCGTGGATGCGGCCGATGATGATTCGGACAATGATGGGGTCAGTGACCGTGATGAGATTGGCGATGATCCAGACAATCCGACCGATACGGATCAAGACGGCATCCCAGATTACCAAGATGATGACTCCGATAACGATGGGGTGAGCGATCAAGAGGAAATCGGCGATGACCCAGACAACCCAATCGATACCGATGAAGATGGGATTCCAGATTATCAAGACGATGATTCAGACAATGATGGTATTTCCGACCAAGAAGAAATCGGCGATGATCCGGACAATCCAACCGATACCGATGGAGACGGCATCCCTGACTACATGGACGATGTAGATGACACCCCAGAGCCAGTCACCAATCCGCCGGCTGAAGAAGAAGAAGAAGGCTGTGGCTGTAATCAAGCAGACACGGGCTGGGAAGGCCTGCTGGGCTTATTCATTTTGGTGTTGGGTGTGCGACGAAGGAAAGTGCGCAATCCGGCATAAGGAGATCACACAATCACAAAAACCCATTGTCTCGACTTCTCAATGTCGCTCATCTTCATAGGAGGGTCTGCCCCTTTGACTGCTTTTTAAAAGTAGAATGAATACAGTGCTTTAAGCGTATTTTTCACTTCAACCCAACGGATGGTACAGTCAAGAGCACCAAAAATTCATGGCATTTAAGGGCAAAAGATTGACCAAATGACTTTGAACCTGATTCAATTGCCCTCTGGGCAGATTTTGTCCCCTTCAGGAAGGCGAGCAGTATGAAAAAATTGAAATCCAATACCTTATTAGCTTTGGCGACCACTTTCTTATTCGCGCTGACTGCAGCCACGGGCGCTTGGGCTTCTACAGCCACGCCGGTTCATTGCGGGTCTTGCGGTGCAGGTGGTGGTGATGGCGATCACGAGCACAAAGATAAAAAGAAAGACGAAAAGAAAGAAGAGAAAAAGGAAGAGAAAAAGGAAGAGAAAAAATAAGAGGCAGGGGTTTGCCCTTGAATCGAAGTATCAAAAGCTCTTTACTTGTGAAGTGACAAGTAGAGGGCTTTTTATTTTCAAAAAAACGAAATGAGTAGGTAAAAAATAATGTTGAACCAAGTCGGAATAAAAATTGTGTTGGTGTTCGGTGTATGTGCGCTCGTTGTGGGTTGTGAACAAAGCGAAGGGTCCAATGAAACGAAACCAGCGGTACAAACAGCAAAAGAGACGCAGCCTAAAAATACGAAAGAAGCGAAGGCGCCTGCGCCCGCTTCGGTCCCTTCAGCCAGCGAATTGGCCACAAACTATAAAGCACAATCAAAGGTGCTCATTGAAGGCATCAAAGCCAAAAAACCCGACAACGAGATTATTAACATGGCCATTGCCCTCACCGAAACGGGGCGGCAATTTTTACCAGGGCTCATTAAAAAGTATCCGGCCTGTAAAGCTTACCTTGAGGCCGTGGACGCTGTGGCTTTGACCATGAAGGATTTACCAGTGGAAGACATTGAGCGTGATTACCATCAAGATGGCAAGTTACCCAAAATGGCCGACGGCAATTGTTATCATGGCAAAGATTTGGTGGTGCATCCGGCCACCGTGGCGGCTTTGGCCAAAAATGGAATTGTCACCGATGAGCAGCGCAAGTCGGCCGAGAATGAAATTGCGGAAGTGTTGGCCCATTTGATGGCACTTGAACACTAAGTAAGGCCTCGACACCACCTTAGCTCGCAATAATATCCCAAACCGCAATGCACACGCCGGTGAGGCTGTCTCCGGCCATGACACCGGCTGCCAAGACGATTAAAAATCTTGTGGTCCACTGTTTGTATTTGCGTGCCAACGCCCAGGCAATAACGCCGCCAAGCGCCATCGACACGGAGTAAAATGCAGGGATGACAAAAGCGATGCCCACGGCGGTTGGGCTCGGAACCCAGGCCGCTCCTTTTTTGGGCAAGACCTTTTCCAAAATGGCAGCAAACACGCCAAACAAGCCGCCCCAAATCATGGCGGCAATGGCGCCTTGGGGTAAGTTACTGAGGCCGCCTTGAAAGAGTTCGGCCACCGCTTTCCATTGCACCACGGCGGGCATGGCCCATTCCGGGTCATCCCAAAGCTTTTGCAGGTTGGCGGCATCTCCCACCAACACCAAATAGCCCAAACAACCAAAAACCGCTCCGGCCACCACACCTGCTAATTGTCCGTAGGTTTGTTGCCGGGGGCTCGCGCCGATAATTAAACCTGTTTTCATATCATGCAGCAAATCGGCGCATTGGCTTGCGGCCCCACCTGTGACGTTGGCGGCCATGAGGTTGGCACTCACATTGCCGCTTTCGATCACCCCGAAGGTCAGTTGGGTCACCTTACCCATGGCGCCAACTGGTGTGATGCCTGTTTCGCCGGAAACCCGAGCCGCCACAATGGCCAACAAAAAGGTGAGCAAAACACTGAAGGTGGCCAAGCCCCAGCCAATGCCAAAGAGGGTGAATTGCAAGACCACCGCAAGCAAAGAGAAGACAATGATGAGGTTCAAATGAACTTTGCGAGGGACGTCGTCAGTAATGACATCTGTTTGCGCCTGCGCTGCGCTGCTTTGTTTTATACCTTTTAAGGCGGCCAAAACCGAACGCCATGAAAAAGCAAATGCGGTGAGAGAAGCGGTGACCATCATGGCCACGCCAGGCCACAACAGCCATGTGACCAATTCTTTAAACCAACCAGCGTCACCTTTTTTCGCGAGCCATTGAGGGTCATTCAGAAGAAGGGTGATCTTTTCACCGTCCACCATTAAAGAGCCCGTGACCCAGCCGTTTTCAATGATCATGGGACCAAAGACGCACCAGGCAGCCACGGCACCCACCAGCATGGAGAGGCCCGCTCGCACCCCGATGAGGGCACCGATGGCCACAAACAACGGGCTTGGGCTCACCACGAAAGTGAGGTTTTTGAGGGATGTGGTGCCAATGACGCCGGGAAGCATCATGTTTTTGATTTTGGCTAATTTGATGGTGAGTTTTGCGATGGTCCCAACGAGGCCGCCCAGCAAGAGCATTTTGACGCGGGCCATGGCTTCGGAGCCTTTGGCGTACATCTCTTTAATGGTTTCGCCTGAAGCAATGCCGCCAGGAAACGGCAGCGCATCGGTAATAAGCATTTGTCGGCGCAAACCAATGGCCACCACAACACCTACCAATGATACCGAAAGGGTCCATAGGATGAGGTTGATGAGGGACAGTTCTTCGCCTGTGATTAGGGTCCATGCGGGAATGGGCGCCACAAGACCCGCTGAAGAAATGGAAGCCGCTGCTGATGCCGTGGTTTGATTGACATTATTTTCCAGCATGCCCCAGTTGCGGGTGCCCATGGCTTTTTCGGTCATTTGATAAAAGCCGTAACTCAACAGTGCAGCAGTGATGGACATGTTCAGGCCCCAACCGATTTTGAGTCCCAAATATACGTTGCACAGTGAGAGGGTGCCTCCAATGAGCATGCCCGTGATCACTGCGCGGAGGGTCAGTTGGGGAGATTCGAGATCCAAAGTCGGGTATTGAGCGGGTTCGGCAGATTCAGACACAGCAGGCTCCTAAATAAAGCATTTCAAGCTTCGTTTAGATCAATCCTATAGCCCTGACAAATACGGGTGCGTCCTTCTGCCGCTGAAATGTCCGTTTTGTCAGTTTGAGGGCGCTCAGGGCAGTTATCCGATTCATTGTGTTGTGCCCCATATCCCGGCGGATTGACCTCAGAGGATAATTCGGTCAAATTTGTACCAACCCCGCGGAGGCCCCATGCGTTTCTTGCTCGTTCTCGTCCTGCCTTGGAGCTTGGGAGCCTGTTTACAGACACCCACTTCAGGTAACTCCTCTCATTCTTCATCCAACGGAGAGCAGGAGAGCGCCGATTTGCCCGCCACTGCAGTGGATTTTACCATCGTTCAAAACCCCAATGCTGATGAGCCGGGCATGGGGTTGCTGACCCAACACATTGAGGTCTTGGGTTTGGGCATTTACGCTGAGGCCGATGTTGAAGATGCCTATGTCTTGCATGCAGCTCACATCTTGGCCGAGCTGTTGGATAACGATGAAGATGGCGAAGTGGACGACCAAGCATTGTGGGCTGAACTGCTCGCGCAAAAAGCAATGGTTCCGATGTTTAACGGTGAGGGGTCACCGGCAGAAGAAGACTTTTTTGATAATTACCGTGGTAACGGGGTGAGTGCCGTGCTGTATAACAATGAGATCGATCCTTCGCGTCCCGGTTATTGGGGGGCCGATGCCACCATTGAGGAGATCATGCACACCATCAATGCCGTCGGGCACACGACGGTGTATCCAGATGCATTCGGGCTGGAGCCTAATTCTTCTTTGCTAACGGCGGCCATGGATGTGGCAAGGGGTGGGCAGTTTATCTCTCATCCCGGAACTTACCCGGATGGGTCCTGGTACCATTACGATGATACCACCTGTGATTACCAATGCATGGCCATTGAGTATTTGTACTGGGCCCAGGTTTCGAACATGGAAATTCTCAACGACCCACAAACTTGTTCTGGCATTGCCAACGAATGGGAACCGTGTAGCCGCGAACTTTTAGAGTCCATGGACACGCTGGTTTTCGAATTGATCACCGACCCACAATACAAGCTGCCCCAGTTGGCACCGGATGGCACTTATGCGCCAAGCCCATAAATGCATGCATTCATTCTGGCACTGTGTTTTATGGATGTGTTTGTCCACTGGTTGTTTCAACCACGCAACGCGTAGTGAGGTTATCTCCCCAAAGAGTATGCCAGCGACGGAGGATGTCTTGGTCCGCTTATCTCAAGCGCAGGGTGTTAATCTTGATGAAATACTCACGGAGAAGCTCTTGTTAGCGCCAAATGGCAAGCTCAAAAACCCTTATACCGCTTCTGATTTGCCATTGAATTTACCGGACAGTCAGGTCTGCGCCATGCGTTGGGATGATGGCACATTTTCCACCTATCATTTAAAAAACTTTGCGTCACACAACGAAGCACAAGCCAAAGGTTATCAACTGACGCATCATAAAGCGTGCGGGGCGTGTTCCGGGCTCCAGGACCTTTCGGTGTATTTGTCGACGACGGATTTGACCACACCGGTGAGGCGTTGTGCCTCCAAATGGTTTTTTCCGGACACCCGGATTAAAGCGTGTTTGATGGAGGAAGTGGGGTTCACGGACCGATGTGCCGATGCATGGTTGTACAACATTCTTCATACACGAGACGTTTGTTTTGATATTTGTGTCGAGGAGTATGGATGGGGCAACTTGATTCTGGGGCGTTTTCCTGAACAACACAATTTATCTTCGGGAGCGCTCACCCGATGTGTTCAATGTGATGAAGAGCGGTCAGGGCCAGGCTTCAAATATGCGGCGGGACGCACCCGAAGAAATTCAGGAATCGTTTCAGCGATTCAGCGTGGCACGCATGAGATTCAAGCGGTGGACCATACTCAATATTTCGCCCCCAACGCGCCTGTCAGACCCTAAGTTTGCGATCGGCGCGGGGGCCCTATTTGGTGTCAAAACCCATTCTAAGTCCCTTTTTTGGTGCTTTGAGGGGCCCAAAGTGGGGTTTTTGGCCCCAAAATTCGCCTAATTAAGCAAAAAAGTACTTTTAGGGCCCTTTTAAGGCCAATTTAAGGCCTTGAGCATTGCACCCATAGGCAAAGACATGTTACCGACCTGCATGGATTTTTCTGCTGCCCGCTGAAATTGGGTGGCCTTAACAGGAGGTGCCGCATGGCAAATGCAAGCGATCTTTGCGTAAAGAGCAAAATTAAAGAAGCAATCAAAACCCAAGAACTGAACTGTGCAGGGGACGTTTTTGATGCCTTGGATAGCGTGATTAACACTTGTTTGACCCAAGGTGCTGCTCGCGCCAAAGCAAACGGTCGCAAAACCGTTAAGGGACACGACATCTTTGCTTCATAATTTGAGCAGTGATGTTTAAAACAAAAAGAGCCTACACTGATGTGTGGGCTTTTTTTTTTGGCAGGACATTGGCATTGGCGACAAAAACCAACACGGAACATGAAAAAAATGATCAAGCGCTTTTTGAGCGGATCGCCCACGAATATTGTCGCAAAGACCTGTTGGCGGCGTCACGCGCTGCAAGAAAATGCCGGCTAGAACAAACCATGCGGGTGATTCAACCGCAACCCCATTGGCGTTATCTCGAAGTGGGTTGTGGCGCTGGCTTTTCAGCGGAGTATTTAGCGGGACATTATGGGGAATTTTGTGGGGTGGATTACTCTGACAATTTAATTTCCTTTGCTCAAAGACAGCACAACCGACCCAATGTTCAATTCGTGGCCTCGAACATTAAAGACTATCAACCCGAACTGCGTTTTGATGTGGTTTTCGCCATCGGATTACTTCACCACCTCGATGATGTGGGGGAAGGATTGGGTCACATGTTTGATTTGCTCAAGCCCAATGGCTGGCTAATTGCCAACGAGCCCCAACCGGCCAATCCCGCAATTTCATGGGCACGGCAAATTAGAAAACGTGTTGATGCCAACTATTCTGCTGACCAAACAGAATTGACCGGCACAGAATTACGTCAGGCTTTTGAAGAGGCGGGTTTGCATTCCATTCAAGTGGTGCCCCAAGGACTGCTTTCCACCCCCTTTGCGGAGGTCGCTTTGTCTCCTCAGTGGCTTCTGTCTCCCATTTCAAATATGGCCTGCATGGCGGACAAAGTGTTGGAACGGGTGAGTGGCAAGGCGCTGTCGCCTTTAACATGGAACGTGATTGTGGCGGGCCAAAAACCCCAGCAGGGTGCCTCCTAAAGGCGGCCCACTTTCTTTCAAGAGAAGCCAGTCATTTTTTGAATCGGCGCCGTTTTCAGGTATAGCTATGGGATGAACATCTCGGTCATCGTCCCCTGCTTTAATGAAGAACAAGCCATTGAACAAACGATTCAGGAGCTGCAGCAAGCCACTTCTGAGTTCGAGCAATGCGAAATCATAGTGATCAATGACGGCTCTCATGATGGAACGCCCGCGGTGTTGCAAAGGTTGTCTGAAATGACTTCTAACTTAATGGTGATGCATCATGCCGCCAACCGGGGGTATGGGGCGTCATTAAAAACGGGAATTCGCCGCGCGAAAGGTGATTGGATCGTCATTACCGACGCCGATGGCACTTACCCGAACCATAAAATCCCCGATCTCATTCGACTCACCGAGCACAATGACATGGTGGTGGGGGCGCGCACGGGTACCGAAGTGAAATATCCTTTCATCCGTAAAATCCCCAAATGGTTTTTGTCGCGGTTTGTGGCTTGGATCGCGGCGCAGCCGGTTCCAGATATCAACTCGGGATTAAGGGTTTTTCGCAAAGATTTGGCGAAGCAATTCATGCACATGTTGCCCGATGGTTTTAGTTTTACCACCACCATCACCTTGGCCCTTCTCACCAATAATTATTTGGTCCATTATGAGCCCATCAATTATGAAATGCGCATTGGCACTTCAAAAATCCAACCCATTCGCGATACCCTCAGATTTATTCAACTCATTTTTCGCATGGGCATGTATTTTGCGCCCCTCAAGGTGTTTTCACCGCTGATCGCGATTTGGTGTGTTGCCTTTATGCTGTCTACCGCCCACGATATTTACAATTTAGAAAACCTAACCGACAAAACGCTTATCTTTTTGATGCTGTTCCTGAATACGGGTTTATTCGCCTTGCTGGCAGACATGATCGATAAGCGAAGTCCCAGAGAGCACAAATGATTTCGGGTTGGATGGGCGTGCCAGAATTGAATCATTAAAGGACGCACACAACAGAATGGGATGGTTATCAACATTAACCAAATGGTGGCATCAAGAACGGGCACAACGCTTTTTTATTTGGTCCGGCATCAGCTTTGTGACTAATTTTTTGTTGTGTGTCCTTTTCGTTGAAGTTTTCTTGTTTCTAAAAGATTTGGCTTTCGCCTCTTCGGTGGTGATTGTTTTCTTCATCAACTTTGCCGCTTCTCGGTACTATATTTTCAACGACAGCAGCACCGCCATCGGGACCCAATTTTTAGGGTTCCTCGTGGGGAGCATCGGGTTTCGATTGGCAGAATACATCGTCTTTTATTGGCTGGTGAACCGTCTTGAACTCAATTATCAGGTGGTTTTTGTGGGGGTCACCGGGGTTTCAATGGTCTCGAAACAGCTCTTTTACCGGCTGAGTGTGTTTAAGCGATAGCTTGTAGAGACCAACAGATAAAAAAAGAAGCGCCATGAAAGGCGCTTCTGGATCTCAAATCATTGAGTTATTTTTGTGCTTAAACGCTTTCAATAATCCCATTGAGCGTGGCACTGGGGCGCATGGCTTTCGCCGCTGCTTCATCGTTCGGCATATAGTAACCACCCACATCTACGGCATCGCCTTGCGCGTTGTTCAGCTCATTCACAATGGTGTCTGCGTTGGCAGTGAGGGCTTCGGCCAATGGCGTGAACTTCGCTTTGAGACCCTCATCGCTGTCTTGTTGGGCCAAAGCTTGAGCCCAGTACATGGCCAAATAAAAATGGGAGCCACGGTTATCGAGCTCGTTCACTTTGCGCGATGGCGATTTGTTGTTGAGCAAGTACTGGGTCGTTGCGTCATCTAAGGTTTCACCCAAGAGTTTGGCTTTGGCGTTGCCAAAGTTGTCGCCCAGATGATCAAAGGACACCGCCAACGCCAAAAATTCACCCAAAGAGTCCCAGCGCAAATGCCCCTCTGCTTCGAATTGTTGGACGTGCTTTGGGGCGGAGCCGCCGGCGCCGGTTTCAAAAAGACCGCCACCTTTCATCAATGGAACGATGGAGAGCATTTTGGCGCTGGTGCCCAGTTCTAAAATGGGGAACAAGTCGGTGAGGTAATCACGCAGTACATTCCCAGTGACGGAAATGGTGTCTTTGCCATCCTTGATGCGCTCCAAGGTGTACCGGGTGGCTTGGACGGGGCTGTGGATTAGCAGTTCTAAGCCATCGGTGTTGTGGTCAGCCAAATAGGTGTTCACCTTTTTGATCAGCTCGGCATCATGTGCGCGACCTTCGTCCAGCCAGAATACGGCAGGGTTGCCCGTGGCCCGCGCGCGGTTCACCGCGAGCTTCACCCAATCCTGAACGGGCGCATCTTTGACCTGGCACATGCGCCAAATGTCACCTTCATCAACATCGTGGCGGGTGAGTGTGTTCCCAGAGCTGTCCACCACACGCACCGCGCCTTTGGTGGAGATTTCAAAAGTCTTATCGTGAGACCCGTATTCTTCGGCTTTTTGCGCCATCAGGCCCACGTTGGGAACATTGCCCATGGTGGTGGGGTCGAAGGCACCGTGTTGTTTACAGAAATCAAAAACTTCGCTGTAGACCCCAGCATAGGAGCTGTCGGGAATGACGGCTTTGGTTTCTTGCAGTTGCCCGGCGGGGTTCCACATTTGGCCTGAGGTACGAATCATGGCGGGCATGGAAGCGTCGATGATAATATCGGAAGGGACGTGGAGGTTCGTGATGCCCTTGTCGCTGTTAACCATGGCCATGTCGGGGCCGTTTTCGAGCGCGGCATTAATATCAGCTTGAATGGTGGCTTTTTGGTCTTCGGGCAAGCTTTCAATTTTGCTGAGGAGGTCGCCCAAACCATTGTTTACGTCCACACCCAACTCATCCAAGGTACCGCCATGTTTCGCAAAGACATCTTTGAAATATGCTTTGACACCATGCCCAAAAATGATGGGATCAGACACTTTCATCATGGTGGCTTTCATGTGCAGCGAGAAGAGAATGCCCTGTGCTTTCGCATCGGCCACTTGGGATTCTAAAAAGTTCACCAACGCCTTCTTGCTCATGGACGTGGCATCCATGATTTCGCCGGCCAGGAGGTCGAGCCCGTCTTTGAGAACGGTGACATCTCCGTTATCGGCCACGTGTTCAATGCGAACGGTGGTGGGCGCTGTAACAGTCACGGATTGTTCATTGCTGCGAAAATCACTTTCGCCCATGGTGGCCACGTGGGATTTGGAGTCGGCGCTCCAAGCACCCATGGAGTGGGGATTGGCTTGGGCATAGGCTTTCACCGCCTTCGGGGCGCGGCGATCTGAGTTGCCTTCGCGCAAAACGGGATTGACCGCAGAGCCCTTGACCTTGTCGTAACGGCGCTTGATGTCTTGCTCTTTTTCGCTTTGAGGCTCGTCTGGGTAGTTGGGGAGCGCGTATCCCTTGGCTTGAAGTTCTGCGATGGCCGCTTTCATTTGCGGCACCGATGCGGAGATATTTGGCAGTTTGATGATGTTGGTGTCGGGAGATTGGGTCATTTCACCCAATTCGGCCAAGGCATCATGGGTTTGTTGGTCTGAAGACAGAAAATCATTAAAATTCGAGAGGATACGTCCGGCCAGCGAAATATCCCGGGTTTCCACGGTCACGCCCGCTTGTCCGGCAAATGCCTGCACGATGGGCAAAAAGGAGTAGGTGGCCAAAGCGGGGGCTTCGTCGGTTTTGGTGTAGATGATCGTGGGGTTTTTGTTCATGGTAATCTCTCTTTAAAAATCATAAAAAACAAAGTCTTAGTGCATCCTGGCCCTGATTCAAAGGAAGGGACGGACGCAGATTTGACCCCCTCGGTGTACCCGAGACGGAAAAGTTGGGCAACTGGGTATCGAGAGAAAAGCGGCACTTCTTGGAAATAAATTCAGCGGTTTAAGGCTTATAGACACAGAAAGCCACCCATACTGCCCAAGGGGAGCCGGTTGACGTCATCCGCTGGTTCGGTACCCTAAAGGCCATGGATAATTGATGCAGGAGTCAGATATGAACTACCCCCAGACTGCCATGAAGCTCATTAAAACGTTCGAAGCAGAGCGACAAAAGGCTGCTGAGCGAAAGCCCACCCGAGAAGAAGCCGAGGCGGCAGTGAACACGCTCATCCGATGGGCGGGGGATGACCCCGAGCGTGAAGGCCTGGTGGGAACCCCAGATCGGGTGGTCCGCTCCTATGAAGAATTTTTCGCGGGGTATCAAGAAGACCCAGTGGAGCTGTTGTCACGCACCTTTGAAGAAGCAGATGGATACGACGAAATGGTCACGCTCACTGACATTCGAATGGAAAGTCATTGTGAGCACCACATGGTGCCCATCATCGGTAAAGTTCATATTGCCTATTTGCCGAACAAGCGGGTGGTGGGCATCAGTAAACTGGCGCGCGTTATGGAAGTGTTTGCGAAGCGCTTGCAGATCCAAGAAAAACTCACGGCGCAAATCGCCAATACCATTCAAGACGTGTTAGAGCCCCAAGGTGTGGCCGTGGTGATTGAGGCTGCTCACCAATGTATGACCACCCGTGGCGTGAACAAGCCGGGCGTACGAATGATCACCAGTCACATGCTCGGCGTATTTCGGGAAAACAGCGAAACACGCGGTGAGTTTTTAGGACTGATAGGCCACAAGAGATAAGTCATGGACCCGCATCCTCTGCCCCTTCAAGAACCTCTGGTCATCGCCAGCCACAATCCGGGTAAATTGGTCGAGATCCAGGCCTTACTCCACGGCATTTCGCAAAAGAGCATGTCCGCACCAGCGTTACAGTTGTCTAGCCCCGCTGAAACGGAAGAAACCTTTGAAGGAAACGCCCACCTCAAAGCAATCAAGGCCAGTAACGCCACCCAAAAAGTAGCGCTGGCAGATGATTCTGGCCTTTGTGTCGACGCTCTCGCGGGGCAACCAGGAATTCATTCCGCGCGATGGGCGAGGGATGCTGGTGGTTGGGCCGAGGCACAAGAAAAATTGCAAAAGGCATTGGACGAAAGTGGGCAAGGCGGATGCCCTGTCACCGCGAAGCTTCATTGTTCTTTGGCCATTGCATGGCCGAGCGGTCATACCCGGGTTTTTTCTGGGCAAGTCCAAGGGGAGTTGGTTTGGCCGCCCAGGGGCGAAAACGGTTCCGGTTTTGACGCTATGTTTGTGCCGGAGGGTTACAGCCAAACCTTTGCTGAAATGTCGCCCACCGCTAAATCGAAAATCGACGCGCGGTCTGTGGCTTTTTCGAAATTAAAAGAAGAACTGGTAGATGCGGGGTTTTCTGAGGCTGCCATTTCTACAGACGCAGCGAGTTCAGGCGTATAACGATGTACAAGATTTTAAAGAGTATCGATATCGATTTTGCCCACCACATTCGAGGGCATCAGGGGGCTTGCATCAATATTCACGGTCATACGTGGAAGTTTGAAGTGGGCGTTCAAGCCAAAGAGCTGAATGAAGATGGCTTCGTGGTGGATTTTAGCAAGCTCAAAAAGTCTGTTTTGATGCCGTGTCATCAGCTCTTGGACCATGCTTTGGCCATCGGTGAAACATCCATTTCTGAAATTGGTGAGTTCCTAAGCCCGATGGGAGAGAAGTTGGTGGCCACCCGAGCCGACGCCAAACCTACGCCCGACAACTGGGAGTTTCATGGCGCTAAAGGGGTTTATCCCGGTGGCATGAAAGTCGCCGTTTTTCCATTCAGTCCCACCAGTGAAAAACTGGCCCGATGGCTGTACGACGCTGCTTCGGCTGAATTGGCCGATGACAGAGTACAAATCAGTTTTGCCCGCATATATGAAACCTTGCATCCCGTTCAGGCGGTGGCAGAATACTGGCCTGAATAAGAACTGTTTCATCGATTGTTATATGAAAATTTACGACCGGATTTCATGGATTGTTTTTTTGGTAGCCGCACTCATTGGGTGCGGCACGGACGAGGTACAGTCTAAACCCATCGAAGACACACCGGCTTGTGATTTGGACCTCCAGCACCATTGGTTTGCACAAGAGGTAGTCAGTTTCGAACCTGGGCCTGGTGCAGGTTTTGGGGAAGAGTCTTACCCGGATGTCGTCTTGGGCGCGCCGCAGGGCATTGGTTCTGGCGGCGGCAGCCTGGATGTCTTAAGCTTGGGCGCTGGCGGTGAAATTGTCCTGGGATTTGGTGACTTACAAATCGTCGATGGCGATGGCCCCGACTTCATCGTTTTTGAAAATCCTTTTTGGCCCAATGGAAACCCGGCCAACGTCTGGGCCGATTTAGGTCAGGTCTCTGTGAGCGATGACGGTGAGAGTTGGTATACTTTTCCCTGTGATAATACAGGCAATGGAGAAGGCCAATATATAGGCTGTGCAGGTTGGCAGCCCGTTGAATATTTCGTGGTGGATGCCTGTTTTGAACTCGATCCTGAAACCGCCGGCGGTGATGCATTTGATTTGGCGGAGCTGGGCCTAGAAAGCGCACGTTATGTTCGCATTAAAGATTTAGCGACCGAGGGACCGCCCCCCAGCGCAGGCTTTGATTTGGATGCGGTGGGCGTTGTTTATTTTGAATGATCAACCACAGTGAACGGTGCCGTCTTTCATCCAAGTGGCCATTTGTTTCGCGAAATAGGTGAGGATGATATCTGCCCCGGCCCGTCGGATGGCCATCAGAGATTCGGGCACCACTTTTTCTTCGCTCAACCAACCGTTTTGACAGGCGGCTTTGAGCATCGCGTACTCCCCACTCACTTGATAAGCGGCCACAGGAAGGGCGGTATTTTCGCGCAACAATGAGATGACGTCGAGATAGGCCCCTGCAGGTTTCACCATGACCATGTCTGCCCCTTCTTCTTCGTCGAGTTGAAGTTCACGTAAGGCTTCCCGGGCGTTGGCGGGATCCATTTGGTAGGTTTTCTTATCCCCACTTTTGGGGGCAGAATCCAAAGCGTCTCTAAATGGACCATAAAAAGCCGAAGCGTATTTGGCGGTGTAGGAAAGAATGGAGACATTGGAGAAACCGGCCTCATCCAAGCTTTGCCGTATGGCACCGATGCGACCGTCCATCATGTCACTGGGGGCAATGATGTCTGCCCCGGCTTCGGCTTGCGACACGGCCTGTTTACAAAGCACGGCCACCGTCTCGTCATTGAGAATGGTGCCGTCGGGGGCAACAATACCGTCATGACCATCACTGGAGTAAGGGTCCAAAGCCACATCGGTGACCAAAGTGGCTTCGGGAAAACGTTGTTTGACGCTCCTTAAGGTTTGTTGAACCAGTCCATTGGCGTTGAAACTTTCCTCGCCTTCAGAGGTTTTGAGCGCTTCGGGGGTGGCTGGAAAAAAAACAAAAGATTCAATGCCCACTTTTAGCGACGCTTCAATTTCTCGCAACACACTCTCGGGGCTTAAACGTTTGCATCCTGGCATGGAAACGATGTCTTCGTCTGTGGAAGCGTCATGGATAAAAAGGGGGGACATGAGATGCTGTGGGGACAGCCACGTCTCGCGATGAAAACTGCGTACGGTTTCAGATTTTCGGTTGCGTCGGGGACGTTGGGATAGGGACATGACCAAGCCTTTCTGTCTCAAATGAGCCATCTCTTTGTGTCATGGTTCAGTGAAAAAGACCAGTACGTCCCCCAGAGAAATATGGGTGATTTGTTTACTGAGCACTTCGACTTTTTCGTCCCATGACGTTCTTATTTTATAGATAAATCCCCTAAAATTAAGGGAACCCTGTCGTTTTTTTGGGGATGCTCCGGCCGAAGCTTGTGTTCACCCTCTTGCTGGGGCTACCGTCTAAGGGTCCATTTTACCCTGGGAGCGACAAGTGGCGAATGACGAAACATCCCGTGATTTGGTTGGTTATGGCGCTAACCCACCCCACCCACAATGGCCAAATAATGCGCGAGTGGCCGTGCAGTTTGTCATTAACTACGAAGAAGGTGGCGAGCATTGTATCTTAGATGGTGACGACCGTTCCGAATGGTTGCTCAGCGATATTATTGGTGCAGTGCCCTATGAAAATGCCCGTCACATGAACATGGAATCTTTGTATGAGTATGGTTCCCGGGCCGGTTTTTGGCGGTTGCATCGGTTGTTTCAAAAGCACCAAATGCCGGCCACTGTTTTTGCTGTGGCATGGGCACTCAAGAAAAACCCCGAGGCGGCGCAGGCCATGGTGGATGCGGGCTGGGAGGTGGCCAGTCACGGGTTACGCTGGATCGACTACCAAAACATGTCTGAAGAAGAAGAGCGGCATCACATCGCAGAAGCTGTTCGCATTCACACCGAAGTGGTGGGCGAACGACCCTTAGGTTTGTATCAAGGAAAGCCCAGCCCCAACACCCGTAAGTTGCTCGTAGAGGAAGGCGGCTTTGCTTACGACGCTGACAGTTATGCCGACGATTTGCCCTATTGGGTACAAATGCAAAACAAGAAACATTTGGTGGTGCCCTATACCCTCGATGTGAATGACATGCGTTTTGTGACCGCGTCAGGTTTTGCCAACGGTGAACAGTTTTTCACCTACCTTAAGGATGCGTTTGACTGTTTGTATGAAGAGGGAAAAACCAGCCCTCGCATGATGTCGGTGGGACTGCATGGCCGAGTGGTAGGCCGACCCGGTCGCATTCAAGGATTAGATCGTTTCATGACCTACCTCAAAGGGCATCAAGAGGTTTGGGTGTGTCGACGAATCGATATTGCCAATCATTGGCATGCGCATCACAGCTGAGACCGACTTCAAATATTGAAAAATTCAGCGACGAAATCGTTGGCCGGTTCGGCTTTAACTTCTTCGATGGTGCCTTGTTGCACAATGCGGCCCGATTGCATGACATAAATGGACGCGTTGAGTGCTTGTATGTCTTTGGCATCTTGGGTGACGATCAGTGACGGGGTGGTATTGGTGATGAGCATTTCCGACAAATACGAACGGAGCTGTCGCCTGACGGTGGCATCCAATGCCGATAAGGGTTCGTCCAGCAATAAAAAGTCTGGTTGCACCATGAGAGCGCGGGCCAATGCCACACGTTGTTTTTCCCCACCCGATAAGGCTTTGGGCCAACGGGAGGCCAAATGGTCACACTGGAGTTTTTTCAATAGGCTGAGCGCCGACTGCCTGCGTTGGTTGGAAGGGGTGTTTGGTTGTTGTGCCCGAAGCCCGAAAGACACATTGTCTAAAACATTCAAATGGGGAAAGAGCGCATAGCCTTGGGGCACGTATCCCATGCCCCGAATTTCTGGGGCCAGCCACACATCTTGTTCGCCGTCAAACAAAACGCGCTCCCCCAAGCGGATGTGTCCAGCGCTGGGTTTGTGGGCGCCCGCCAGTGCGCGCAAGACGGTGGTTTTTCCTGAGCCGTTGGGGCCAATGAGCGCGGTGGGTTTCTCGTCGCCCTGTAGGCTCACATCTAATGAGAGCGAGCCCAGTTGCATTTGGAGGACGGCTTGCCACTTCATGAGGACATTCCCCCTTCGTTCTCTGCGGTGGTCTGAGGGTTCACCGCAGGGAGGAGGCGCAAACCCAAGAGCAGCACAAAGGCCACGGCGACCAATACCAATGAGATGGCCACGGCGGCACGCACATCAGATTCCATCGCGGTGTAAATGGCCAGCGGCATGGTTTGGGTGGTTTCAGAGAGGTTACCTGCGAAAAGAAGGGTGGCCCCAAATTCACCCAAAGCGCGCGCCCAGGACAAGGCGGCGCCGCTGATCATGCCGGGAAGGGCCAAGGGCAACGCCACCTGTAAGAACGCGCCGGCAGGCTTTTGGCCCAAGGTGCGGGCCACCCACAAAAAGTCGGGGTTCACCCGCCGAAAAGCAGTGGTGGCAGACTGAATATAAAAGGGAGCAGCCACCACCACTTGGGCCAAAATGACCGCAGAGGTGGAAAAGGGAATTTGAATGCCAAGGCTCTGAAAGATGTCGCCCAAAAGCCCCTGTCGGCCAAAGGTTTGCAAGAGGGCAATCCCCAGAACCGCGGGGGGAATCACGATGGGCAAATCCACCAACAGCGTAACCACTTTTCTTTGGTGCGGGGTGGCCGTGGCCATCCACCAAGCCAACGGAGTGCCAGCTAAAACAATAACCAACAAACTCACAAAACTGGTTTTTGCGCTAAGCCAAAGCGCCGGCATAAAAATGGGGTTTTGCATGCCCGTCCAAATATCACTGGGTGACGCAGATCCCATGAGTGCCACCAAGGGCACCAGCAGTAGCAGCAGCATGGGGCAGGCCCAAAGAGCCAAAGGCAAGGGCCCAAAGTGTTGGCGATGCGTTTGGCCCATCAGTTCACCGAAAACCCGTGTCGAACCAAAATATCTTTTCCATCCTCAGAAAAAACAAATTGTTGCCAAGCAGCGGCTTGTTGTTGTTGTTGAGAACCGATCACGTTGGCCATGAGGTAATCGGCGCGGACATTCAACCCGGGTGGCACCGCAATGCGCCGTACTCTTTTCGAGGCAAAGGCGTCGGTGAGGTAAACCAAGGCTGCATCGGCTTCACCCATTTCAACTTTGGCCCGAACCAGCCGTGCATTGCTTTCCTGAGAGACAACGCGCTTCATGACTTTTTGCTCAAAATCCTTTCCATAGAATCGGTTGGCATGGGCCAAAGCCTGACGTGCATAAATGCCTACGGGGACTTGCTCTGTCCCAATAATGATCTTTGAAGCTTTGGCCAAGTCTTCAAAACTGAGAACCTGGCTGGGGTTGTCCAAGGGGGTGATGATGGCCAGTTTGTTTTGGGCGAAGGCTTGACTGGCCCCAACGCGCTTGGCTTCCATGAGTGCATTCAGATGTGCCAAGTTGGCAGAGGCAAACACATCAGCGGGCGCACCTTGCTCGATTTGTAGGCGCAACACTTGGCTGCCCGCGAAGGCCAGTTGGATGCGAATGTTTGGATGGGCTTTTTCGAAGGCGGTTTTCATTTCCCCGAAGGCTTCGGTGAGCGATGCCGCCGCAAATATTTTGAGGGCGTTAGAGGCGTCCTTGCTGGGCAGGCAACCGTGCAAAAGCAGAAGGCCGATGCACATCCAGCCGGCCAAAATGGGGCTGCGAATCGAGTTGGGGCGTGCCGCCTGTGACATGAGATCTCCTGGGTGAGTTCTTTGATTAGTATGGTAGGCCGGTGATGTAAATTTGTCTGGGCCACCACGAACTATGGTGCACTGAATGGCCTTTCTTCCACAATTTGAAAGAGTTGGGATTGGCGGTCCTCGTGCCATGTGTACAGCGCCACCCGGTTAAGCTGAACTTGTGCTGAAACGGTATTTGACTGGTTCATCCACGTTTCGCCCAATCTTTTGGCGTCTTTTCTGGTCTTTCGTTTGGGACGGGCCACGGTGATGTGGGGCAGGGGTGGGCGTTCATCCAACCGTATTTGGAGTGCATCGCCGATGGCAGAACGCCATTGCCCCATGATTTGGGCAGTGGTTTCGTGGCCTTGAGCGAGGGTGAGGGCATAGGCAGAAGGGTGTCGAGGATGGCCCATGGCTCGCAAAGGTCCCAACTGAATCTCAATGGGTGGATGGTTTTGGGCGACTAAAACATCCCAAGCGGTGTGGGCCTGTTCGGGACCGCATGCGCCCAAAAAGGCAATGGTGATGTGAAGGTCTGCGGGGTGAAATACACGAAAGCCTTCGGGCGTGTTTTGGGTAACGGCGGGGAGCCAATCCCCGGGCGTGACGGGGAATGCCACGAACCAATTCGGTTGCATGAAACCTCCTTCGCGGAGCTTATACGAAAATGGTTCGGCTGCCAAAGTATCCTCGGAGGCTTTCACCATCCCTAGCGATGGTTTAGGTAAGGATGTTCGATTCGGAGGATGCGATCATGAAAGTCTATTTGTGGATCTGTGTTTTCATTAATGCGGGAATTGGTGTGGGGTGTTGGCTGGACCCCTTGGGCGTTTTGGGGCCCACCGGCATTTCCGTTTTAGACCCCAATGGTTTGGTCGAATTACGGGCCATGTACGGTGGTTTAGAGGTTGGCTTGGCTTTATTTTTGGCATGGTGTGCCATGGATGACCGCCGTTTTCGCACCGGTGTGATGGCCATGACTTTGATGCTCGTGGGATTGTCTTTAAGTCGTTTGGCCACTTGGTTGGTGTTCATGCCTGAAGGACAACTTCATCCCTTTTTGATCGTCATTGAGTTGGGTGGTGCCATCACTGGAGGCATGTTGTTGTGGCGCACGCGCTCAATTTAGGTTTTTTTTGATAATTCTGATCCAGCGGTTTATGGTCGCTCCACGCAGTCGGTTTCATTAAATAATTGTAGCCCACCCAAGGAAAAGCCATGGCCCATCAGCCCAAATACAGCATTGGTGACATCGTACACCATGAACGGTTTGATTACCGTGGGGTGATTTATGATGTGGACCTTTGTTTCGAGGGAACGGATGCTTGGTACGAGCAAGAGGCCACCAGCCATCCGCCTAAAGATGAACCGTGGTACCACGTGATGGTGGATGGCTCGGTTCAAACCACTTACGTGGCGGAGCGCAACTTGAAATTGCATTTTGACGGTTCACCGGTGAATCATCCCTTTATCACGCAACATTTCGATCATCACAAAGATGGTCGATATGGTCGTGTATTACATTAGCCCCGCTGAGCCACTATGACCGGGACATACACTCTAAAAAGTATTTGTGCTGACGGTGAAGACTTCACAAAGTCAGGTCGTAGAAAAGCCCCTCGGGGAAACTTGATGCGATGGGTGGTTTTAATGCTGGTAGGACTTTCTGCTTGTTTTGGGGGTGAAGAGCCCGAGCCTGCGATGATTCCCGCAGATGCAGGACAAGCCCCGTCTATTTGCATGGCCTGGTACCACGAGTGTAACTGCAGTTACGTATGTACAGATGAAACCGCGTACAACGCGCGCCTCCAAAACGGTGAGGGAAATTGCGACGTCCAGTGTGAAGATGCCAGCGAAGAAAATGTACCCACAGACCCATGCGAAGAAATAGATGGCATTTGTCAGTGGGTGACGGATTAACTTTCAAGAGGCATGACATGACAGATTTAACGCGATGGCAAGGCAAAGTGGCATTGGTGACCGGCGCTTCTTCGGGAATTGGGGCTGCAACCTTACAGCGCTTGTTTGATGAAGGCCTGTTTGTGGTGGGCGCAGCCCGTCGACAAGAACGCATCGCAGCGCTTCTCAAAGATAAAGATCCGGAAGGCAAACAACATATGGCTTTGGGGGTGGACCTTCGCGATGTGAACGACATTCAGAAAATGTTTGAGACCGTTCGGCAACAAATGGGCGGGATTGATGTGTTAATCAATTGCGCCGGCTTAGGTCACGATGCCCCTTTGTTATCGGGTGATGCCGAGCATTGGCGCGAAATGCTCGATGTGAATGTGTTGGCCTTATGTATTTGCACCCAAGAAGGCATCAAAGACATGCGGGAGCGTGGGGACAAGGGGCATGTCATTCACGTGTCCTCGATGTCGGGCCATCGGGTGCCGGGTTCCAGCGGTGTGTATTCAGCCACTAAATTTGCGGTGCGATCTCTTACCGAAGGGTTGCGCAATGAACTGCGCGCCGCCAACAGTCACATTCGCATCAGTGCCATTAGCCCGGCCTATGTGGAAACAGATTTTGTGTCGCACTACCATCGCTCTGAAGAGAAGGCCCAAGAGATTTTTGCCCGGTTTGAAGTGCTACAGCCCAAAGACATCGCTGACGCCATCGTTTACATGTTGTCTTGCCCACCCCACGTGCAGGTGCACGATTTACTGGTCCGGGCCACCGAGCAAACCTCTTAGAACCCTATTGCTACCCTTTTTCAGTGGGTTACACCTTTCTTATGGGTTTGCAGATCAGTGTGATAATTCCAACTTTTAATCGGCGCGAGGCGTTGGGCAGGGCTTTAAGCTCTATCCAATCGCAGACGGTGGCGGTGCACGAGACCATCGTGGTGGATGACGGTTCCAATGATGGCACGGCCGCCATGGTCGCCGAACGATTCCCCAAAATTAAAATCATCGTCCAGGAAAACCAGGGCGTGAGCGCCGCTCGCAACACAGGCATTCAAGCAGCCACCGGCGAATGGATCGCCTTGCTCGATTCCGATGATGAGTGGTTGCCGCAAAAGTTAGAACGACAAATCGACGCAATTGAGCAAGCCCCACAGATGCGTTTGTGTCACACGGACGAGATTTGGATTCGCAATGGCGTGCGCGTGAACCAAATGAAAAAGCACGAAAAGCGTGGCGGGCATATTTTTGAACATTGCTTGCCTTTGTGTTGCATGTCACCGTCTTCTGCCTTGATTCGTTGCGACGTGTTTGATGAACTGGGCCTTTTTGACGAGGGGCTACCAGCCTGTGAGGATTATGATTTTTGGTTGCGTTTTTGTGCCAAGTACCCGGTGCTTTATGTGGATGAGCCGTTGCTAAAAAAATACGGTGGTCACGAAGACCAACTGTCTCGCAAATATTGGGGCATGGACCGATTCCGTATTCGGGCTTTAGAAAAAGCATTGGCCAGTGGTGCGTTGAGCGAAACTCAAAAGGATTTGGCTGCTGGCATGTTGCACACCAAAGCCAGAATTTATGCACAAGGGGCTCGTAAAAGAGGGCGATTGGAAGAAGCGACCCAATACGAGCAAAAAATGGGGGAGGCCGTTCGATGAAAAACCGAGTGAATGTGGTCATGGCGTTATTGCCCGAAGCCCAGCCGTTGATCGAGGCGTGGGGCTTAAAACCTGTTCTCACGGATGGGCCGTACCGATGCTTTGAGAATGATGAGGTGGTGCTGATCGTGAGTGGTTTGGGCGCCGATTTGGCCGCTGCCGCTTGTGGCTATCTGTACGGGGCGGTGGCGCAAAGGCCGGCCGGTTGGCTCAATGTGGGCATTGGGGGGCATGGACATTTGCCCCTGGGAAGCCTGCGAATGGCCGATACGGTGGTAGATTTGCGGGGTGCCATTGAATTCCCCATGCGTTTGGGTGGCCTTCCTGAGCTACAAACATCTAAAATTACTGCCTATTTTAAGGCAGAGCCCCGTTACCCGGAAGGAACCATTTGCGATATGGAGTCGGCAGGCTTTGTGGCCGCTTGCCGCCGGCTTACCGGACCAGAGGGCATTGCGGTCTTAAAAGTGGTGTCCGATAATGCCGAACACCCAGCAGAGGACATCACGCCAAAACTGGCGTTTGACCTACTCAACGAAAAAGCGACGGAGATTCGATCGGTGGTAACGGCTCTTTTACAGATGAATGCGACGGTTAAAGCATGAGCCAGCAGCGGTGCATTTTGATGACCGGTGCATCCAGTGGCATTGGCAAGTCCATTTGTGACCAATTGCTTCAGGGCGGCCACCAGGTCATTGGTTTGAGTCGGCATCCTGTACGCCAAGAGCCCCACGAAAACCACACCCCGGTCTCCTTTGATTTGCGTAACCTGGCCGAATTGCCGGCCACCCTCAAAACCATTTTAGAGCAACACCCTCAGGTGGACGGTGTGATTTCAAATGCCGGTACACCGGCCATGGGTGGTTTAGAGCAATGGTCAGCCACCGCGCTCAACGATGCCATTCAAATGAACCTCACCAGTCACATGGCTTTGGCGCGGTACGTGATGCCCCATCTTCGGCAAAAAAACACCAGTGATTTAATTTTTATGGCCTCAGAAGCCAGTCACGCCACCAGTAAGAATGGTGCCGTGTATTGCGCGGCGAAATTTGGTCTGAGGGGCTTTGCCCAAGTGTTGCGACAAGAAGGGGCGAGCAGCGGGGTTCGCGTTTCCACGGTGATGCCTGGGTTCGTGCGTACCCCGTTCTTTGATGAGTTAAATTTTGAGCCTGGTGAAGAACGCGACAATGCCATCACACCTGAGAGCATTGCGGAAACGGTGTGTCACATCCTCTCTGCACCTGCGAATGTGGTATTTGACGAGGTTCGCGTATCTCCCCTCAAAAAAGTGTTGGTGCGTAAGAAACCGTCGGGGGATGCATGAGCCAAGCGACAACACAAGGCGAAGGCCGTTTGGCCCAATTGGGCCAAAATAAATTGTTCCAAAGCCTGGCTGAGCCTTACCAGGCATTCATCAAAGACGTGGCCCAACAATATCCGTTGACGCATCAAGATTTGCATCAACTCACAGAGATGTCTGTGGACTTGGCCATGTGGGGACAAATTACGCCGCCCGATTTGTGGGCCCAAGAAGAAAAGAAAGTCTTTGGGGCCAACGCCAAGCAGCAAAAGAAAAACCTGCTCAAAGGATTTCGCGAGCAATGGACAGCGTTGAAAGCCAAAGGTCCTTTGTACCAACGAGAGGGCAAGTTGGGCATTAAGCCGCCCAAGCGAAACTTAACGGTGCTCGAATCCGATCACACGGTTTTAGGTTGGTGTCCCGTGGCGTCGCCCAAAACAGTGTGTTGCAATTTGCGGACTTTAGATGCGGTACAAGGGTGCGGGATGGGATGCAGTTATTGCAGCATTCAAACTTTTTACGACGATCGTAAAGTGGGCGTGGATGGGCAGCTGGCAGAAAAGCTTGCAAAGCTCAATCTCGACCCTTCTCGTCGTTACCACATTGGTTCCGGACAAAGTTCGGACTCGCTTTTGTTGGGAGACCGGCAAGGTATTTTGTCCGCTCAGTTAGAGTTTGCACGCAACAACCCCAATATTGTGTACGAATTTAAAACCAAGTCCAAGAATGTAAGTGCGTTGCTAAGAGCTGATGTGCCAAAAAATTTATTTGTCTCTTGGTCCATGAACACCCCCGCGGTGATTCATGCCGAAGAGCACGGCACGGCATCTTTAGATGATCGATTGGCCACTGCACGCAAGGTGGCTGATCACGGCATCAAAGTGGGGTTTCATTTTCACCCCATGGTGCGTTACGATGGTTACCTCGAAGATTATCCCAAGCTTATCCAGCGTCTCATGACCGAATTTAAGCCCGAGGAAATCGCGTTTATTTCCATGGGGACGCTCACTTGGATTAAGCCCGCCATCAAAAGCTTGCGCATGCGGGGGATTGAAAGTGGTTTGCTGCAAATGGAAATGGACGACGCGGCTGGAAAAATGTCCTACCCCATGGAAATTAAAAAAGAGATGTTTGGGATGGCGTGGGAGCACTTCGCAGCTTGGCATGAACAAGTTTTCTTTTATTTCTGCATGGAAGACCGAGAGCTGTGGCACGCGGTCATGGGGCGGTGTTACCCGGACAATGAAACCTTTGAGACCGATATGCTGAATGCTCTTTTTGGCAAACTCGGGCTGGAATGGGATACCCCCGTTTGAAGGTGAGAAGAGGCGACACGTGCGTATTTTAGTGGTGGGACCTGAGTTTGGTGTGAACGAATCTGGCGAGTACCGTCCGGGCGGTATTGCCCAGTTCTCGAGGTGCTTGGTGCGCGCAATTGCGCAATCGCCAAAAGTAACACGTGTGGGCATCATGAGTCTGCTGGATTCAGATGCTGCCATGAAGAAAACCATGACCCGATACGCTCAGCAGGATGCAAGCCCGAACATTGAGATTCTGTCTCATGGCTTTCAGGGCAATAAGGCCGCTATGGCCCTAAGCTTGGTGACGCAACAATTTAAATATGATCACGTGATGTTTTTACACGTGGGGGTTGGTCTTTTGGCCAATTTTATCATCAACAGAGAAACGTCTTTTTGGCTCGTTGGCATCGAGGTGCGACGGCGTTTGACCGCTATGGAACGACGCGCGTATCTGAGGGCGAACACGCGTTTGAGCATCTCTACTTATTCGTCGCAAGAAATGCAGCGTTACAACCCCGATTTGCCAGCTGCTCAAACCGTGCATCTTTGTGTGGAGCCCGACCAAGCTTGGGTGGAACCTGCCCAAGACGAAACAGAAGCGATGGCAGCCTATCACCCACAAGATCGAAAACCGGCCGTCCTCGTTGTGGCACGTATGTCGGCAAGCGAATGTTACAAAGGGCACGATCAATTGATCGAGGCTTGGCCTACGGTGGTTGCCGAAAAAAGTGATGCGGAACTTTGGATTGTGGGTGGCGGTGATGATGTAGAACGACTGCAGAAAAAAGCTGCGGCGCTTGCACCGGAAGTTACTTCAAAAGTTATCTTTCGCGGAAAAATCAGCCATGAAGACTTATTGACCTCCTACCAAGAGGCCAGTGTGTTTGCCATGCCCAGCACCGGTGAAGGGTTTGGGTTGGTTTTTTGTGAAGCCATGCGTTTTGGCATGCCTTGCATTTGCAGTTTCGATTCTGCCGCTGAGATTGTTTTAAATGATGAAACAGGTTTTGTGGTTTCGCAAACCCCAGATGATATCGCGAAAGCCTGTGTGCGCTTGCTCAACGACCCTGATCTGGCTTCCTCCATGGCTCAAAAAGGGCAGGAGAGATTCGAAAGTGTTTTTACTTTCGCGGCTTATAAAAAGCGGCTATTACGAGCCATGAACATCGATTAAGGGAACCAACATGCCTCGAGCGCTCATTTGTGGAATATCTGGCCAAGACGGCCCTTACTTGGCCAAGTTGCTTCTCGAAAAAGGTTATGAAGTTTGGGGGACAGCCCGAGACACCGACATGTCTTCTTTTCGCAACCTGGCGGCTTTGGGTATTTTGGACCAGGTTAACATTCGCTCCATGCTGCTCAGGGACTTTCGAAGTGTCATTCAAGCCGTGGTCGAATCAGATCCTCACGAAATTTATAACCTCGCAGGCCAAAGTTCTGTGGGGCGCTCTTTTGCCCAGCCCGTGGAAACCCTAGAAAGCGTGGTGGTGGGCACCATGAACTTGCTGGAATGTATTCGCATTCTCAAAAAGCCCATTCGATTTTACAACGCTGGTTCCAGTGAATGTTTCGGTGATACCGGCCGGGTTGCTGCCGACGAGACGACCCCTTTCGCACCGCGAAGTCCTTACGGTGTGGCCAAGGCAGCAGCTTTTTGGGAAACCGCCAATTACCGCGAAGCCTATGACATTTACGCGTGCACCGGGATGCTCTTTAATCATGAGTCGCCTTTTCGACCGCGACGTTTTGTGACCCGAAAAATTGTCGAAGGTGCTTGTCACATTGCAGCCGGTAAAGCGGATGAGTTGCGTTTAGGCTCTTTAGAGATCAGTCGCGACTGGGGATGGGCGCCCGAATATGTGGATGCCATGTGGCGGATCCTACAAGCCGACGAGCCAGATGATTTTGTCATTGCCACGGGTGAATCCAATACCCTCCAATTTTTCGTTGAATCGGTTTTTGCAGAAGTGGGCCTCAATTGGGCGGATCATGTAAAAACAGACGAATCTTTGCTCCGTCCCAGTGACATTTTGTTCAGCCAAGGTTGTGCGGATAAGGCGAAATCCATTTTGGGGTGGGAAGCAAAAACCCACATGAAAGGCGTGATTTCCAAGCTGGTGACGGCAGAACGCGACCGCCCAGAGTACCAATAAAAACAAGTAGTTAGGCTCTTACCCCGCTTCAAGCCGCCAATTTGGGCCGCTGGGGGATAAATAGAGCGAGGGTTTGCGTTTTGGGAGATCTATGGAACTTATAACAATTAAGCCATTTCGACCTGTGTTGTTTTTAAGTCTGGCCTCTGAAGGCATGGGCCATGCCACCCGTGCACGAACGCTGATTCAGCACCTGGCCGCCAACTACGACTTGCATGTGTTCTGCGGCGGCACGGTTTATCAGTATCTCAAAAATCACCATCATCAGGTCCATGAAATCCCTTACGTTAAACTCACCTATCGAAACAATCGATTAAACTTGTGGGCCACCATTCGTTCCGAAGCACCTAAAGTCATCACTTTCATCCGTAAGATTTTTGGAATGGCCCGACTGACGCGCAAGATGAAGCCAGTGGCGCTCATTTCTGATTTTGAATTCATCAGTTCTTGGAGCGCCTTGTTGTCAGGGGTCAAAGTGATCTCTTTTGACAACATGCATTTGCACCCCTACGCCCAGCTCGAAAGAGTGGCGCCGGAAGATAAAAACGCCGCCAGAATGGTGAAACGCATTTGTCGCATCAATGTGCCCATGAAGCATAAAGTGTTGGTGAGCAGTTTCTTTAAACCACCATTGAAAGCCCGCGTGAAGGATGATTACTTTCGGTACATTCCCTGCTCGGTGCGTGATGAAGTGTTGTTACGTAAAAATAAGGTGTCCCAAAATGGTCCAGTTCTGGTGTATCAAACCAGCCAAAGCAACGACGATTTGCACGCGACCTTAGAAGAAGCCACCCAAGTAACGTCATTGAATTTTGCCGTTTATGGCAGCAGTGGTCGAGGTTCGGCGGCGGGAGGTCGCATTGAATACCGCGCCTTTAATGAGGATACCTTTTTAGATGATATGGCCGCCGCCCCTTTTGTGATGATCAATGGCGGGCACAGTGCCATTTGTGAAGCGCTCTCTTTGGGCAAGCCCGTTTTGGCCGAACCTATCCAAGCACAGTACGAGCAAATATTAAATGGTGTTTACCTCGAGAAATTAGGGGTCGGCATGGGCGTGCGAAAGCTCACCGCCAAGGACATTCAACATTTCGAAGAGTGCGCGCCATTAATGGGCCGGCGGGCCGCTCAGCTCGATGTGGTGGACACGGAAGGCATGATCCGGGAAATCCGCCAAGCCATTGATGAGGTGGGACCCACCGGGGTTTTATGGCCTGAAACCAACAAAAGTGCTCGTTCACGCAAACCTGTTCGATTGCGGGCTTTGAAGGGTTTGGCTCGGCGTTAAGCACCAATGCCGCTTGATTGACTTGCTGTGGATTGGCGTCTTGGGTATGTTCTACCCTCTGCCCATCACAGGACACGCCCATGGCCCATTTGGAATACCATTTCGATATTGTTTGCCCTTATGCTTATTTGGGCTCCACCCAAATCACTTCCATTTGTGAAAAACACCAAGCATCTTTGAGTTGGCACCCTGTGCTTTTAGGTGGCATTTTAAAAAGTGTCGAAGTGGATCCCATGTTCACAACCAAGCTCTCGCCCGCCAAAGCCCAGCACAATGTTTTGGACATGTACCGACACGCTGACATGATGGGTGTGCCTTTTCAATTTAATCCCTTGCATCCCATTCGTACGGTCAAAGTTCAACGGGCCTTGGTGGTGGCTGAGGCCCCCCCTGTTTTAATTAAAAAGCTTTATGACGCTTATTGGGTCGACAGTTTGGATTTATCCCAAGAGAGCGAACTCAAAGCGGTGCTCGATGATGCCGGGTGCGATGGACAGGCCATTTTAGAAGAGATCGAAAACCCTGAGGTGAAAGCCCAGCTCAGGCAGGCCACCGATGATGTGGTGGCCCGTGGCGCTTTTGGGGTGCCCGCCATGTTTGTGGGCAATGAGTTGGTTTGGGGCCAAGATCGTTTGCATTTTGTGGAGCGCTTACTCGAAGGAGGCCAGTTGTGAGTCACGTGGATTTTTATTTCGACTTTTCAAGTCCCTTTGCTTACCTCGGTGCCACGCAGATCGAAGCCATTGCGGAGCGCGCAGGGGCCACTTTGTCTTGGAAACCCATGTTTTTGGGTGGGGTTTTCAAAGCGGTGGACACGCCCATGGTGCCCTTTTTTGAATTGAGCGAACAAAAGCGCCGCTACATCGCCACCGATATGCAGCGTTGGGCAAAATGGTGGGATGTCTCATTCAATTTTCCTTCGCAGTTTCCCATGATGACGGTGAAACCTTTGCGCATGTGTTTGACCTTAGATAACCCAGCGCCATTTATTCACCGGGTGTTCGCAGCTTATTGGTCCGAGGGCTTGGACATCTCTACCGACGATATTTTGGCGCAGTGCTGCAAAGAGGTGGATCTCGATCCTGCCTTGGTGCAAAAAGCCAGCGACCCTGAAGTGAAAGCAAAGCTTCAAGCGGCCACTTCCGAGGCCATTGAGAACGGCGTCTTTGGTGCGCCCACCAGCATTATCGATGGCCATGTGTTTTGGGGGCAAGACCGTATGGACATGGTGGAAAAAGCCCTAGGTGGCTGGGTACCACCGGTTTTGGATTAAGCGGACCCAAATCGCTGACAAATATTTTCCCAGTTAAACTCAGTGACGGTTTCGATGACCCAATCCGCCATGTGTAAATCCGATGCGGGTTGTGATTGGGCCACGCCCACACAAGGCATGCCCGCAGCATGGGCGGCAGCAATACCGTGGGGCGCATCTTCAATCACCAAACATTCCGATGTCTGAAGGTCGCGCAACGCAGGCGATTGTTCTTTGAGCGCTTCGAAGGCTGCCAAGTACCCATCGGGCGCCGGCTTGCCGTTGCGAATTTCATCGGCACTGAACACGGTTTGAAAACAAGAGGTGAGTTCTGCCCATTTTAATGTGTTTTCAATTTCGTGTCTGCGCGCACCAGAGTTGATGGCCAATGTGACGTTTTGGGCCAGGTGTTGAATGCAGCTTTTTGCACCAGGGAAGAGGGGCATTTCGTTGGCGAGCAAGCGCAGGTAAATTTCGGATTTGGCTTCGACCCATTGGTCGATGGAGCGGCCCTTGGCATGGGTTGCGTTGTGGTCTTTGAGGAATGCTTCGAAAAAGCCCCAGTCGTTCAGGCCCAAATAGTGGGTCAGATACAAATCTTGGGTCAGTGTCAAATCCGCGTTGGCCAGACTTTCTTGAAAGGCTTCAAAATGCAGGTGCTCATCATCGAGGATAACCCCGTTGAAGTCGAAGATGATGGCTCGGATACTCATGGTTTATGCCTTTGCGTTTTCTGTTTCGGGCGTGGTGTTCCACAGCGTGCTCATCAAGAGGGCCCCCACGATGCACAAGGGGGAGAAAATCATAAAGACCGATGACCAACCGTATAGCTCTGAAACGTAGCCCACCACCACGCCAGACAAAGCGCCACCAATGGAGCCCAGGCCGTTGACAAAACCTGCTGCCAGGGCCGAGGCGCGTCCGTGTCCAAAATCCACTGCGGCCACCCCGCTGATCAGCGCGTCCGGACCGTACAGCAGAAACCCGAGTACCGCGATGCTGATAAGGTTTTCGATTTTGCCCAACCCGCTCACTTCAGTGTACGCAAAGGTGGCCACGGCCAACAGCAGCATCATGATCACTGCGGGTGGGGCGCGTCTGCTTTTAAACAAGCGATCTGAAATCAGCCCGGCTAAAATGACCCCGAGGACGCCCGCTACATCGAAAGCAATGGAGGTATACCCCGCCTCGCCCGTTTCATATTTGAGTTCTTGGGCCATGTAGAAGGGCAACCAAAACAACAGTGAGTACCGAATGAATTTAAGAACCACATAACTCAAACCCAAAGTCCAAATGGGCCGACTTGTGAGAACCAAGCGCACATGTTGCCAGTTGTCGTCTTCTGCATCCTCTTCGTTGTCGGCGACCAGCATCTCGGTGTTGTGTTTGTGGGCGTGGTACACTTCCACATGGGGCAGGCCTTCGGTTTGTGGGGACCCGGGCATCTTCCATTTGAAAAGCAACGCAAAACCAAAGATGATCAAGGCGGGGCCGAACAGGGCACTTTGCCAACCGAAATGAACCAGTAAGGTGGTGGCCAAAAGCGTGGCGATGACTGGACCTGCTTGATAGCAGGTGAGCCAAAAGCCCATGGCGGATCCACGTTCGCCCCTGGCAAACCAGTCCGAGAAAGATTTGGTGCATCCGGGCCAGCCAGAGGATTGGGCAAAACCATTGAGTACCCATGGCACCAAGAAAAATAAAAAGCCTTGGCCAAATCCAAAACACAGGTTCATGAGCGCGGTGAAAATCAACCCGATGCCCACCACTTTTTTACCGCCGAAGCGATCGCCCAAGGTCCCGCTGATAAACTGTCCGATGGCATAGGCGATGAGGTAACCGGTATCGATGGCCCCCAGTTGGGTGTTGGTGAGCGCGAAGGCTTCGGCCAAGGGGTCTTTGAGCACGCTGAGGTTTTTTCGGCAGAGGTAAAAGCCGGCATAGGCGCACCAAGTGAGTGCGAAGGCATGAATTCGGGCTTTGCGGTACCGAATTTCCCAATCTGAGGGCAAATGGGGGTCGATTCCTTGTGGGGTGGCGGTTGCAGTGCTCAAGCTTTCTCCTGGATGGTGTTCTCATACACCGCTTCGTGTTAAAAGCTAGGGGGCTCTCCTGCACAATCAGGTGGGCCAGCAGCGAAAAGAGGGCTTTTGTGTCACAAAACAGCGAATCCGTCCGCGAAGTGGGTCTTTATATCCACGGTGAGAGCACCCCAGCCAACTCTGGGGAAACCTTTGAGAGCATCAACCCGGCCACGGGCGAAGTCATTGCGAGGGTGCAAAACGCCCACGAAGCTGATGTGGATCGCGCCGTGGATTCGGCACATCAAGGTTTTGTTCAATGGTCGCAGATGCCCGGCGCTGACCGTGGACGGGTTTTAAATGAAGCGGCACGTATTCTTCGCAGTCGCAATAAAGACATCGCCGCTTTGGAGGTGAAAGACACTGGTAAACCCATTGCCGAAGCCATTGCGGTGGATGTGCTCTCAGGGGCAGACGCCATCGAATATTTTGCGGGCTTGGCCAGCACCCTTCATGGTTCCCATTTTGATTTACCGCCTACCGCGTTTGCCTATACGCGGCGAGAGCCTTTAGGTGTTTGTGCTGGCATCGGTGCTTGGAATTATCCCATTCAAATTGCTTGTTGGAAATCTGCACCGGCTTTGGCGTGCGGAAATGCCATGGTGTTTAAGCCATCAGAACTCACGCCTTTAACGGCCATGGAGCTGGCGCGGGCTTATACCGATGCGGGCGTGCCACCGGGTGTGTTCAATGTGGTGCAGGGGGACGGTCGCACGGGGCAGGCGCTATCGCGTCATCCACGCATTGCCAAAGTGTCGATCACTGGCGAGGTGGAAACGGGCAAGCGGGTCATGGCGGATGCGGCTGGCACGCTCAAACACGTCACCATGGAGTTGGGCGGGAAATCACCCTTAATTATTTTTGCGGATGCTGATTTGGACAATGCGGTGTCGGGGGCCATGCTCGCTAACTTTTATACCCAGGGCGAGGTTTGCTCCAATGGCACGCGGGTGTTTGTTGAGTCCTCCATTCGAGAGGCATTTTTAGAAAAACTGATTCCGCGGGTGAAAGCCATGAAGGTGGGGGACCCCATGGAGCCGGACACCCACATGGGTGCGTTGATCAGTGCGGCGCACATGGAAAAAGTGCTCGGTTATGTTGAGGCTGGCAAAGCGGCGGGTGCCCAGCTCTTAGCGGGCGGTGAACGTTTGCAAACGGGGGCTTTAGAAAAGGGCAACTTCATGACGCCTGCCGTTTTTGATGCGTGCCGTGATGACATGACCATCGTGCAAGAAGAGATTTTTGGGCCGGTGATGTGTGTGTTGGATTTTAAAACAGAAGAAGAAGTAATTCGCCGCGCCAACGACACTCGCTATGGTTTGTCGGCTGGCATCTTTACCCAGAACCTACCCCGGGCCCATCGGGTGGTGGCACAAATTCAAGCGGGCACCTGTTGGATCAACAACTATAACTTGGCGCCCATTGAGATCCCTTTTGGAGGAATGAAAGAGTCGGGTTTGGGGCGTGAAAATAGCTTTACCACCCTCGAGCATTATACCCAGCTCAAAACTGTGTACGTTGAAATGGGAGATGTGGAGAGTCCCTACTGAACGCCAACAGGGTTTATGGCCCTACTCGGCACAGCCCGCGTTGTCTTCATACCCGATAACCACCCCTTCAGAGAGCGACTCGGTGTGATAGATGACGAAGGGTTCCCCGTCTTCGGTGGTGTCCTCGCGATTCGGATCTCCAAATATCGGTTTATCACGGGTTACAGCGTGTCTGAAGGTTTTCGGGTTGGTCCCGTAGTTGTCGTGATCATAAATCATACGCGGGTTGTCGTTGTTGACCCAACCCACTTTCTGGTATCCGCGATCAAACACGGCTGGATAAATACCGCTGCCAGCGCCATTGCCTAATAAACTACGTTCTACACTGGTGTTTTGGTGATCGTATCGATAAGCATAAGCATCGCCATCACCATTAATGAAAATAAAATTATTCGCACCGCTGTAACTCGAAGACTGGCTAAAGTGGAAGTTTTGCGCGGGGCTCACACTGGTGCCGTATGGCGAGAAATTGTTGCCATCACTGTTGGTGAATTGCGAATTGGGTATGGTCATGATGGTGCTGCTGCTCGTATCTTCACAGTAAGTCGTGTTGTAACACTGGTGATATATTTTCCAGCTACTGCTAGTGGTGAGTTTTTGTAACCAAGAGTAACCAAAGTTGTTGATGACGCTCAGCCCTCGCAGGTGGTTAAAATTCACGCCCAAGCTCCTTGTGATACCATCAATGAATGGGCTTGCCTCGGCGGTATAACCCGCCGACGAGGAATCACCCGTTAGGTGATGCAAGCGATGGTAATAGGTTCCTGAATTCAGTCTTCTTGAGACCGTAATGAGGGCCGTGAACTCGTTGTTTGTTCCCCACTCCAAAGCGTCGATGGCGTTAATGGCCATGTAATAGCCATTTTGATTTTCAACTTCTGCCAGTTCAATGCTGGTTTGTTCAGTGGTGCCAAAAGGATCGGTGTACACCCAAAGTCGGGTGTTGGCTTCGTTATAGGTCTCGGTACCCATAGTGCTACAGCTGGGACCCAGTGCGGGGCTGGCGATTAACAACGCAGGTTCTTCATCTTTACCCGAACAGCTGGCATCTATAATTTGAGATTCGAAGATTTCCATATCTGTGGTATTGGCGCAAAGATCAAAGCTGGTGAGGACGGGACTCAAGGGCCGATATTCGTAGGTTCTTAAGTTGAGTAAGGCGTGTCGAGGAAACTGTACAAAGCGTACAAAACCGCTGGACACTTGCAGGTAGGCGGAATTCTTCACGCTCAAGTCTTTGAGAATCGCGTATTCGCCACCATTACAGATTTGTTTGATTTCCAGATCGGTGGGGATGAAGAAACTCGAAATTTCTTCTGCGTACACTTGACTGCTCTCTCCGCGGTTGCCCGCTTTGTCCACGGCACGGATTTCAAGGACATTATCACTGTCTTGCTCAAGATTGAATTCGATGGGGGCTTGGTTCACGGGAATATTGCTGCCATTGGCATCGGTGGTTTTCCAATTACCACCGTTTTCTCGAACTTCCCATTTCCAAAAGTTGTCATCGAGCGAATTGGGATTGGTGCCGGGGGTGACCTCTGCGCATGAATGATTGGCGCCGATGATTTGTTCGTTGGTGACGCCAGGTTGCGCAGGCAGGGTTTGATCGAGTGTGATGGTGTCGCTCCGAACAGGGGACACATTTCCCGCCTCATCCGTGAGGGCTACACAAAGCCTCTTTTGACCGTCGCCGTTGATGGCCAAAGTAAATCCTGAGGTGACCGCAATGGTATCGCTCATTTGGGTGACGGAGCTGGGGCAAGTCAGGCTCCCAGGACTTGCCTTTAAAATATAATGGATCTCATGGGCCCCCTCAATATTCGTTATCTCTACGGTGACAACGTTGGACTTGGTGTATTTGAGGTTACCACTGGCACTGTCATCTCCAGCTAGAAACGAGACCGAACCAATGGTGGGGCGAATGGTGTCTAAAATGACAAAAGCGCTCAAGGAGGCACTGGCATTGCCCGCACGATCCAAAACGCGGGCATACAAAGTTTTAAGGCCATCGAGGTCGCCGCCTTGATCGTAGCTGTTCAGAATGTAATTGCCCGCGGACGTAGCGCAACTGTAGGTTTGGGTTAGACTGGTATCGAACGCAGCGCTTTCAGATATTTCATAGGTGGTACACTCGCCGCGGCCTGTGTGCCCCAGCTGTACGAACGGCACGGTTGGCGAGTTGGTATGGATTTGGGTGGGGCCATTGGCATTGATTTGAAAACCGGTGAGTGTGAGAGGCTCGGTATCCACGCGAATTTCATCGGTGACGCAATCGGAGATGTTTCCTGCGTGATCTTTAAATATCACGGAAATAGATTGTGATTCATTGTCGGCGGGAGGCACCAGGATGCTGGTGTTCAAAATATTCGCTTCGGTGTCCCATATTTGCCAGGCGCCTCCGGTGCAGGCACTGTTGGTGCTGAGTTTAAACTCGGCGACGCCACTGGTGTTGTCTACAGCCGATACGGCCACATTTAGATTGGTGCGGTTTGTTTCTATGGCGTTGTTTTCAATGACAATGCTTGCCGAGGTGGGCGCTTGGTTATCGACAGTGTAGCCAAGTTCATAGGGTGAGGATGTGTTTCCAGCGGGATCTTCACAAGTTATCTCCAAAGATGAAGCTCCTTCAGTGCTGGGAAGTGACACATTGAAAAGCGGGCTGTACGCACCATTGTACACCACATTATTAGCCGCATCGGTTACTTTGAGTTGGAGTTGATTGCCACCGGCCACCAGATCGTAACAAGTGGTCTCAATGGCCACCGCCGAGGTGTCTTGAATGTAACTGTTGCCAAAATTAATTTTGGCGCTGACAATGGTGGGGGGTGTCTCATCGAGGATGGTCGAGACAGCCACACTGGCGCTGCGATTGCCTGCAATATCTGCGAATCGTACATAAATTGTGTAGGGACCTTCTTCGTTGCTTGGCATGGCGTAAACGATTTCACTCTCAGAGGAATTGGTGATGAGTGCAGAAAAATCAGGTAGCCAACTGGCCTCCACCATATCTGCCGTATTGTTGTTGCTGAAAAGGACGGTGAGTTCGTCCGTATCGACAAATGCGGCCGCGGTGACAGCGGGGAGGGGTGGTGGCGTGCTATCGAGGGAGACGGACTGAACCAATTCTGTACTTTGGTTGCCGGCCAGATCTTTAAAACGGGCGTATATATTTTTTGAGCCATCGCCTTCAGGCAGGATGACGCTGGTGCTGGTGCTAAAGGTTTGCCAGGGGGCCTGTGGCAGACCGGCCGTGGTGCCCACTTTCATGAAATCAGCCCCCGTGGCGGCCAGTGTGACGGGCGCATTCAACGTATTGATCAGGCCAGAGCCATTCCCCACTGTTAAGGAAATGTTCTGAGGGCCTACGGTATCGATGATGGTGGCTCGGCCCCAAATGGCAGTCTCGTTACCGGCAAAGTCTCTCAGCTGAATTTGTAAGCCCACGCCCCCTTCGTTGGTGGGGAAAGTGATTGAAGAGTTGCTAACGAGAGGGGTCCATGGTTGAGAATCGATGTCGACATCACATTGGTATTCCTCTGGCTCTAAAACGCTGATGGCATCATTGGCATTGGGCACGGTGCAGAGGTTGGTGCGCATTTCGAGGGTTTCTGAATATTGATCTGAGGCCACGACTTGCAGCGATAAGGTATTGGATGTGCCATAAAGGTCACCTTGATTTAAAATAAGGGCTTCAAAGGCGGGTGGATCCGAGTCGCGAAGCAGGTGGAGCTGTTCCACTTTGGAGGTGTACCCGCATGCATCCTTGAACTGAAAAGAAATGGTGGTTTCACTGCTGGTGAGTTCTTCAGGTGCCAATGTGCGACTGCCGGAGAAAGCCGTGAAGATCGGACGGTCGCCTTCGGGCAGATCTCCAATCCAAGAGCGCATCTGGGTGGCATAACTGGCGACCATGTTGATGGTAAGGCTGTCATTTTGGAGGAACCAAGTGCGCCTTTGCGTGGGCTCGAACACTTGGCCAGTTCCCGGCAGAAAACTGACCTGCGTAGAGGCCAAATCAAAGGGGTCTAGGACAACAGTTTCCCTGCTTTCGTTCACCGACAGTGCACCGAGGCAACCACGCAAGCCTTCCCCCGAGACCACCGCTTCGTAGCGACCGATACCAACACTTTCAAGGGTGAAGGTACCGTCTGTGCGCACGAAAGCATCTTTGGCCACATTGTTGTAATTGACATTTTCTGCAGCGGCTTCACTGGTTTCGTTCGCGATGGGGACCAATTCAATCAAAGTGCTGTCAGGAATGTTTGCGCCACCGGGGCGGTTCACTTGACCGCTCACGGTACCCTTGCCCACCACCAAAACAATTTCTGGAAGGTGAATGGAGCCTCCTTCGTTGGCTAAAATCCGGGTGCTGTAGGGTTCGTAGGCTGAGCCACTGGCATCGGAGGTGAGCCCGCCCACGTAGGTCACTTCAAGCTCGTAAACATCGGGCTCGAGGTCAGAGAGAGAGAATGATCCGTCTGCTTCAATGTTGGTGCCGCCTTCGCCTTTACCGATGTCAACGCGAACCCGGCTGGGATCGTTCAAGCCAGACACGGTACTGAGTATGACGCGGCCGGAGATGCTGGCGCGGGTGGTGGCACGGGTATCGTTTTGAGCAGAGGGGACGCCTAAGCTACAAGCAACCATGGATAAGATGGGTACCAATAAAAATGATCTCAACACCGGTGGCCCCCTTCTTTGAGTCAAAAGCTAAATTGGTGCCTCAGTAAAACAGTATCGCCCAAAAAATGGGTTTGGTCTTGTCTTACCTTCAAAAATGTAAGCTGGATCACACTGAAAGCGTCATTAAAAAATAATCAACTAGCTCTTTGGTGAGGGCTTGCCGCCACCAGAACGTGGTTTTCGGCGATCAAAATGCCTTCTTTTCCCCCGCCGATTGCGTTGACTGGGGCGAGATTTGTCGTGTTGGGGGCGTTGTTTTGTCCAGGCAGGGGGTTTGCTGTCAGGCTTTTTGTTGAGTCGCATTTCTTTTTGCTCGGCAATGATGGCGATCGCGGCTGCCGCAATATCCATCTCGTCCAAATCCTGATTTTTGAGCATGGCGAAAAGCCACTTTTCTGCGTCATCAAACCCGGGCTTCGCCACGGCGTTGACCAGTTCTTCCCACAGTTCCTGGCGCTGCACCATGGCAATGTCACGGTCTGAGGGGATTTCCATTTTTTCAAACTCAACGCCCAGATCTTTTTGAACGTAGCGGAGTTTGCGTTGTTCATTGGGTTCCACCAGGGTGATGGCCGTACCTTCTCGGCCCGCACGCGCCGTACGTCCGATGCGGTGAACATAACTTTCGGTTTTGCCTGGGAGTTCCATGTTGATCACATGGTTGATGTGCACAACGTCAATGCCGCGGGCTGCCACGTCGGTGGCCACCACCAGTTGGAGATCGCCAGACTTCAGTCGGGCCAAGACGCGTTCGCGGGCCGGTTGGTCCATATCACCATGTAAGGGATGGGCGCGAAAGCCTTTGCGTACCAAGGTTTCCGCCACGTCGGCACAGTCCCTTCGGGTATTGGCAAAAATAATGGTGGTGCCGATCAATTCTGTTTGTAAGATGCGCATGAGCGCATCCATCTTGTGTCGTCTCGGGGCTAAAGCATAGCGTTGTCGAATGTGCTCGGTGGTGAGGGCACTCTCTTCCACCTGGACCACCACGTGGTCTGGGATTTTTTTATCCACAATACGTTTGATGGGCTTGGGCATGGTGGCAGAGAACAGGGCCACTTGGTTGTCATCGGGCATGCGTTCAAAAATACGCTCCACCTCTTCGATAAAACCCATGCGAAGCATTTCATCGGCTTCATCCAGCACGAACATTTCTACGCCCGAAACATCGAGACTGCCACGTTCCATGTGGTCAATCACCCGGCCAGGGGTTCCAACCACGATGTCCACGCCCGCTTTCAAAGCTTTCAGTTGCGGGGGATAAGGCGAACCACCGTAGATGGATAGGATTTTGATAGGGCTTTTTTTATGGCAAAAGGAATTGAGCGCGTCGGAGACCTGAATGGCCAATTCCCGAGTGGGCGCCAAAATGAGAGCGCGCACCTTGCCGCCCCCTTCCATCACCTTTTGCAAAACAGGCAAGCCGAAGGCCGCTGTTTTTCCCGAGCCCGTTCGCGCTTTTCCGATAATGCTTTTCCCTTGGAGCAGCACTGGAATAGCGGCTGCTTGAATCGGGGTTGGCTCAGAAAAGCCTTGGGCGGTAATGGCTTTAAGGAGCCCGTTGTTAAGCTGAAAATGGTTAAACTGGGGCGTTTTGGTTTTAGGCATGGGTCTCACCAGTGGTTGCAGGGGCCGGGTATATGGTTGGTGCCCGGGAAATGTCTGCTGGAAGACCCAGGGGAAAATTAATGTATGAGGAACTCCTACCCGGTAAAATAAGGTTGCGCAACCACGGTCGTTTCATTGACAGTAACCCAAATTTTGGGCTTTCGGGCTGCATTTCGCTGATAAAACGCCTTTTATCGAATTTGGGGAATGGCAAAATACCAAGCGACAAAGGGAAATGAGCGTGTTAGGCTGTCCAAGCACCAACTCGCGGATTTTTTATGCAACATCTACTCATCAGCTCTATCTGTTTCCTTTTGCTGGCCGCCTGCGGCCCGGTTGATGGCAGTGATGCTGATCCCGAAGTGGACGTCAACGCCAACGCGGATGGCGATTGTATGACCGACCTTGAAGAAGAAGAGCTCGGAACAGACCCACAAAAAGAAGATACGGATGGCGATGGCTTTAGCGACTGCGATGAACTTGATGCCGTCAGTGATCCAAACGACGCAGATGAGGTGCCGTATGCTTGCGGCTGGGCTCACAATAACCCAGGCAACATCCAGCCTACCGGTGCAGCCATTGGTGATGTGATGTACGAAGCGTCGCTCCCAGATCAATGTGGCGATGAGGTCAATCTGTGGGATTTTTACGGCAAGTATCACGTCATCTACATGACAGCGGCCTGGTGACAAGGCTGCATGACGGAGGTGGGTCGCCTCCCAAGCATCAAAGACGAGTTTAACCAAGATTCAGGGCTGGAAACTGGTATCGTTTTCTCCTTGTATGAAGCCACCAGTGGTGCACCACCTACAGCGGTCGACAGCGCAGCATACGCCAACCAACTGCTCGAGCACGGCTGGGTTGAGACCAACGACTTGCCGGTCTTGGCCGACGGAACGCAAACCTTGGCGACCCTAACGCCCATGACTCAAAATGCACATCCTGAACTCTGTGCAGTAACGCCTGAGTTAATGATCATCAGTTGCTATAATGGCCATGGAACCATTTATACGGCCCTTGAAGACATTCGTGAGCACGCGGCCGCTTCGGAGTAAACTTGCTAAGGCGTGCATCGCTGCTTCTGGTCATTCTCTTTGTTTCTTCCTGTGTCATTGGCGACCCGTTATCTGAAGGCGAGTCAGAACATGATCCGATTGCTCCCACAGAGGCTCACGAGTCCTCTCGGGTGGACCGTTGTACCAATAGCTATGGCGTGCTTACCGAGCTTCCTCAATTATTGTCTCAAACAGGTCTGTATGCGGACATCCAAAATAAAGAAGTTCACGATGCCCTATGGGCGTTCGTTCCCGAATTTCAATTGTGGTCTGACACCGCCGATAAACAGCGCTGGATTTACGTTCCCGAATGTGACCCCATCGACACCTCCAATATGGACGATTGGTCATTCCCCGTGGGGACGCGTTTTTTTAAGGAGTTTTCGGTAAATGGTCAACGCATCGAAACCCGGCTTATTTTAAGAACGGGCGAAGGCGCCTACGATTTCCTGTACGGGACTTACGAATGGAATGACGATGAATCGGAGGCCTCTTTAGCGCCTTCGGAAGGGGTCTTGGAGGCGAAGGGCACTTCCCATGATATTCCCAGCGAGGCTCAGTGTCGTCGATGTCACGGGTCGCATCCCGATAGGGGCGGTAGGCCATCTCGTGCGCTGGGTTTCTCGGCCCTGCAACTGAACCATGATGGGGCAGGTATTCGCCTCGATGATTTGGTGGCGCAAGGGCGCCTGTCCCACGCACCTGAAGGCGCGCTGACGTTTCCAGGCAATGATGTGGAACGACAGGCGTTGGGCCATTTACATGTGAACTGCGGGGTTTGTCACAATGCGACCCGCGATGGGGTCCCCCAAACCGACATGAATTTATGGGTCAATGTAAACCAAACCACCGTTGAAGGCACGTCGACCTATCTCACCGCGGTGGGAAAGGCCAACGAGATTTTCAACGATCAAAACGTATCGGCCCGTATCCAGCCCGGCCAACCGGATGTCAGTTCTATCATTTATCGAATGAGTCACCGGGGAAACAATGCACAGATGCCGCCTTTGGCCACCAAAGAAGTGGATGAGACTGGGGTGGAAGCGGTGAAGGCATGGATATTGAGTTTGCCATGAATCGTGTATTGCCTCCATGGCCCCTGACAGGCGTCTTGATGTCTTTACTGGGTCTGTCGGGCGCCTGTCCGGCCGAAAATACCTCGGGATTCGATGCGGGACCCGCTATTGAGCTGCCTGCCGAACCGTTCGATGCTGGCACTGGCCCAACTCCCTTTCTAGAGGTCAGTGGGGTGGTGGTGGATCAAAACAATGCGCCCGTGGCGGGTGCATGGGTCATGCAGGGGGGGCGTGCTGAAGAACGGATTCTCACCGAAGATGACGGCTCTTTTACCTTCGTGCTCGAGGATCCAGGGTGGGGGTTATCAGTCTTGGTGGCTGCCAAGCCCGGATACCGCGCCATTGGCATGGAGCACTTCATGCCTGGGATGCCGGTCACTTTAACCATTCATGAACTCGCTGCGCCGGACAATGAAGAATATATCTATGAAGAGCTGGGAGATGGGTATGATATCGACAAAGAAGACTGCACCCATTGCCATGCAATCTTAGTGCGTGAATTCTTGGATTCAAAACATGCCCAGTCTACACGATCACCACTCTTGCAAGACCTTTATGCAGGTGTGAACCGAACTTTTGAAACCCAAGCCAGTTGTGAAAATGCTGGGGGTGTTTGGCGTCAAGGATTGAGCCCCGGTACCGAGGATACGCCCCTAAACAAATGCTATATTGGGGGTGGTGTCTTGGGTGACCTGAATAACGGCTGTGGCGGCGAAAACCAATCAGCCTGTGACGATCCTGTAATCAACCCAGAGGCGGCACCGACTGTTTTCGGCAGTTGTGCAGATTGCCATGCGCCTGGCATCAATGGGGTTGCCGGAGGGCGAAACCTTCATGAGGCAACAGGCTTGGCCTATGAAAAAGGCGTCCACTGCGACGTCTGTCACAAGGTAAAAGACATCGATATGAGTCAACCGCCTGGTGTGGGGCAGCGGCTGGTCATGGGACGCCCCGGAGAAGAAGGATTTAATGTATTTAAGTGGCGCCCAGTCTATTTCGGCCCATTGATCGATGTACCCATCGTGGCCATGGGGGGAAGTTACCAGCCCAAATTCAATGAAGCGGTGTTTTGTGCCGGTTGCCATCAACAAGAGCAGCCAGCGCTTTTGCCCAACGAGAGTTTGGACAACGAAAAATGGCCGAAGGGTCTGCCCATCCATGCAACTTATGAGGAGTGGTTGGATGGCCCGTACAACCAAGAAAGCACTGCATGTCAGTTTTGTCACATGCCCGAGCGTTACGGGCGAGCCAATGCGACGGATTTAGGGACCGTTGAGAACCAGAGCATCATGTTCGGTTTTGTGCGAGAACCAGAAGATAACCGCCAGCACATTTTTCGCAGTCCCCTACACGGCGACCCACGGCTCATCGACAAGGCGTTGTACACCAGCATCAATCTAACCACTGAAGGGTCATCATTGGGTGCCACCGTCAGTGTGTCAAATGTTGGCTGCGGTCACGCCATTCCCACGGGCGAACCCATGCGTTCTTTGATTATGGTGGTCGAAGCCACAACCGAGAACTGCGGGCAGTTGATTGCAACCGGTGGCATGACTTTATCAGACACTGCTGGCATGTTGGCGGAGGGTGTCGAGGGCGAACAAACCTATACCACGGAAAGCACCATGTCATGGGTGCAGGGGGCGGCCATCGCACAAGCAGGGCACATCGTTAGAGTGACCCGAGCCACCGGTGTTTTTAATGACTATGATGGGGTTGGTTATTTCGGTGAGGCGGAACGAACGCCTGAAGAAAAGGGCCTCGAGATTGATGCGCCCGTGGGCGAGGCCACGGTACAATCTGTGGTAGGTAGCGACATCATTTTAAGTGGGGCCCTAGATATTCAAGAGGGCGACCGGGTGTACCTGGGTGAGGCCTTGCCCGATGATTTTCAAGATGGCGACGACGCACTGCACCTTGCTGGCAAACCAGGCTATGCTTTCTCAAAAGTATTGGTGGACAGCGAAGGCCACCGACATGTCCCGCATTATAAAGCCGTCGATATGGTCAGTGATAACCGGATTCCCCCCGGTAAGCGCGCCATCACCGAGCACGCCTTTGAGTTGCCTTCTGGCTGTGGCCAAACGCGTGTCACCGCCCGCGTTTACTACCGTCCCATCCCTTTGCAGCTCGCCACCCAAAGGGGATGGGACTCTAAAGATTATCTGATTAACAGTGCTGAAGCAGTCTTACCTTAACACTTTATTGAGGCCGGTAGCGCACCCCAAAACGTAAGCCGGCCAAAGGACCAATGTCGTTGATAATGGACCAGCCCGTGTAGGTTTGGGCATCAATGGACCATTGCGCGTTAATGTCGTAACTGAGCCCCAAATCCATTTCAACACCCGTTCGAATGACCGGGGGAGCGTCTGAAATCCAGATGAAATCTTCTGTAATTGCGATGCCAGCCATGGGGTGGAGGGCAAAGTCGAAGTACCGTCCTCGGATGCCCAAGCTCAAGGGCGTTGAGAAATATTCCGGTCCCGGCATGATGCCGAAGGACGCTTTAGCTTCGAGCCACTTCGCTTTTTCGAAAGGCGTGTAAACGAGTTCTGGTTTAATACCATACGTCAGCCCGACCACCGTCACTTCCGTGGGGATGACATAGGACAGGCCGGTCGAGTTGTCCGCGCCGGCGTTCGTCGCAAATAAACCACTCGCGAGCACCAGACTTAGAATTTTAATACGCATATTTATCCCAATCTGCGAAAACTTCGCCAAATCCGTCAGAGAAATCCTCTTCAACGCCAAAACCTAAAGTAGCGGGTCCGTATTGCCCATCCTGTGCCCAAAGGTGAACGACCGTGGTGCCGCTGCCCAACGGGAGGGCCACTGGGCCCGTGGACCAAAAAACACGCCGGGTGAAGCTTTCAAAAATGACCATACGCTGCTCTTCGGTGTGAAGGTTGACATATGCACCTGAGCCATCGGGTATCTCAATCCCTTGGGCTTCTAATGCTTCAAGCTCTTCACTGGAAGGTTGCGGAAGCCCCGGGGAGACCACCGCGATGGCAGGCCTGAAATCCTTGAGTTCATCCCGATGTGGAACCAGCACCTCGAAGGGCATGGCGAAGGGGTCGCGAAACTTCATGGTGACTTGAAAATGGGGCGTTTCTTCTGAGAATACACCATAAAGGGCATGAGAAATATCCGGGTGATCGATGGACATTTCCTCTGTCAACACTTTAGGTTGGTGCGCCCAGAGTGGGGTCGCAAACAGGAGGACTAACAATACTAGTTTTCTTTTCATGGTTGGCATGCCTCCGGCGCAGTGGCATCGCGCTCTTGCAAATATTTTAGCCCGGCTTCGCATGAACGATCGCAAAGCTCCTGCCCTGCGGTAATGCCACCCCAGCAGACCCCATCTGCTTTGAAGCGATCAATGTTCGTAGTGATACCTAAAACAGCGTCTCTGGCCTCCAGACATTCGACATATTTTGCGCAGCTGTCGGTTTGAGATGTGTCTACGGCGCACCCTCCCAAGAAGAGAAGGGCCGAAAGACAAAGAAATGGCTTAACCATGATGCCTCCTGCGTGATTCTGCTATAACTCATGCCACACTGAAGTGATTCCATAAAAATTTTTGCTGGAAAATTTAGCGGTGGCCATCCCAATTTGGGTCTTCAAAACGCTGAATTTCGATCAAGTAGCCGTTTGGGTCCCTTAAAAAGGCGTTGGTGATATTGAACCGTTCGTTGAAACTGGGCATCTTTTCAAAGCTCACACCAGAGGCTTTTAAGCGCGCGCACACCGTTTCGACTTCCGTGGTCACCAAAGTGATGATGATGCCATCGGTATTGGTGGATTGCCTGTGGGTGCAAAAGCCAACATAGCCATCGACTGAGATTTTAAAAATCTGACAAGCGCCTTGATCCAGCACCATGGGGAGGCCCAACTGGGTTTCATAAAAATCGCGGGTGGCCGCCAAGTCCGCGGTATGAAAAAAGCAGACGCTTTGCTCAAAAGGTGGATGGACGGTTTTCATACAAGCTCCCTGCGCTCGATTGCTTTAATGACGGCTGAATTAAAAACGGCCCTGACTTCAAGGAAATCAGAGCCGGTGACTCGGAACAGAAATGGTTTACTGTTCGGTGGCTTCGACGATCAGCGTTGCGACGCGATAAGGATCGCAGTTGGAAGCAGGTCGTCTGTCTTCGAGGTAACCTTTCCAGTCTCCCTTGGCCACGGCGTTGGGGACGCGAATGGAGGCACCACGATCGCCCACACCCCAGCTGAACTTGCTGATGTGTTGGGTTTCGTGAAGACCGGTGAGCCGTTGATCGTTTTTCTCGCCGTATGCTTGAATGTGAGTGTCGTGACGCTTGGAGAAGCTCTCAAGAATCGTATTAAAATAAGCTTCGCCGCCTTCGTCGCGCATTTTGGCGTTGGAGAAGTTGGTGTGACCCCCCGAGCCGTTCCAGTCGCCGTGCACTGGTTTGGGTTCGATGTTGATATCCACGGTGTACTCTTC